>Ga0209379_10000615_pt1 | contig 27726 bp, 22 predicted proteins | sample tdDd001_FD_187124 | JGI IMG/M metagenome (GOLD analysis project Ga0209379, IMG submission 187124) | Marine sediment microbial communities from the Atlantic coast under amendment with organic carbon and nitrate - tdDd00.1 (SPAdes)... | ecosystem: Environmental > Aquatic > Marine > Coastal >...
ACGCTTTACAATTAGCTCTTCTAACTCACGATTTAACTTAGCTAAAGCTTCTTCTGTTAACAATACTTTTTTCATTATATATCACTCCTAATCTTACAATACCAAAATTTTATCATAGACTTGCTTTAAGTACTAGCTTTTTTTTTAGAAAAGGTATTAAATGAATATAAAATTCTCAAAAAGTTGAGAATGATAGTGCATTTTTCTGATTTTATTATATAATAACCTTGAGGGGTTGAAAATGGACGCGTATAATATCTCAAATATAAAAAATATATTAATACATGGTGATGAAGTAAATTATCAGTTAGAGCGAGAAGCACTAGATTGTTCTGGCTTATTTAACGTACATTCAACTTCAACATCAAATGACTTTTATCACATCTTAGAATCTAATATTATTCAACTTATTATATTTGATTCAAAAATTGGATCTGATGAAATAAAAAAAATTATTAAAGAAATATACTATAAAGGTATCACTAAAGTACCAATGGTACTTATTGTGGATCATGAAACCATCGATGAACGTTATGAATATTTTAATATTGGCATTACAAATTTTTATGAACGTGGTCAGGTACCTTATTTTGTTAAAATGATTCAAAGAATCGACAAAGAAGAAACCTATAGAAAAAGTTTTAAAGGTATGTCCATTGCTGTTTTGGATGATGATAAATTACAACTTAGAATTTTGAAAGATATTTTAGATAGAAATGGTATAGTAGATATTGATTTATTTGCACATCCTTACGAACTATTAAACTCGGAAACAATTTATGATATCTATTTAATAGATTTAATCTTACCAGATATTGATGGTGAGATTGTTATGTATGAATTAAGAAAACAATATGAAAATGCAGTTATTATTGGGATTTCATCGATTGAAAAACAATCCACAATTGCCAAAGTTTTGGCGATAGGCGCAAATGATTACCTGATTAAACCGGTGAATGAACCTGTATTTATGGCCAAACTCTATAATTATGGTAAGAATCTTATATTAAAAAAAGAAAATGAAATGAAGACAAAAGTGTTGCAGGATTTGGCGATTAAAGATGGATTAACAACACTTTACAATCATAGACATATACAAGAATTATTAGAGCAGTTTGCCAAACAAGCTCAACGTTATTTGAGACCGTTGTCATTAATGATGCTTGATATAGATGACTTTAAAGCCTTAAATGACACATATGGCCATCAGTTTGGTGATGAAGTACTGGCTCGTATATCTAAAGTGTTATTAAAGAGTATTCGAGAACAAGACATAGTTGGACGTTATGGCGGTGAAGAATTTGTAATTATACTCCCTGAAACGACTGCTGAACAAGGTGCTATTATTGGCGAACGGATACAAAAAAACATATCGGAAATGGTCTTCAACTATGATGTGAAAATTACATTTAGTGGTGGGATTGCTGAGTTTGAAAAAGATGTGGAACAACTGATATTTGATGCTGATCATTTGATGTATAGTGCCAAACATACAGGAAAAAATAGAATTCTTTATTTACTGGAAGAAAAAGAATATTTAGAAACTTATGAAACCTGTTGACAGATGGGTTTCTTTTTTTTACACTAAGGTGCGTAGTATTACAATTTAAGGAGTGATGTTATGAAAGTATTTTTAGATGATCTGGTTAAAAAGAGTAAAATTTTAACTGTTAATGGCAATGTAGCCAATTATATTCCTGCGTTAGGCAAAGCCAATAGTGAAGATTTAGGTATAGCGATATATGATCATGAAGGTAATTTCTGTGAGGCTGGTAATAGCGACAAGAAATTTACGATTCAAAGTGTTTCTAAACCTTTGGTGTTTCTATTAGCGCTTATTGATCAGGGAGAGGAAATCGTTTTCTCTAAAGTAGGTATGGAACCCACAGGTGATCCGTTTAATTCAATAATTAGATTGGAAACTTTTGATAAGCATAAACCTTTAAATCCATTTATTAATGCGGGTGCTATATCAATCGTCTCTCTTGTTAAAGGTGAAGATAATATTGAAAAGATAGAAAAAATCTTATCATTTATAAGATTACTTGCTGATAATGATAATATCAATGTGGATAACAGTGTTTTCTTATCTGAAAAAGTAACTGGTGATAGAAATAGATCGATGTTATATTTTTTGAAATCGATTGGCAATATAGAAGGAAATGTTGAAGAAATATTGGATTTGTATTTTATGCAGTGTGCTATTAAAGCCACCTGTAAAGACTTAGCAAGAATTTCACTGGTATTAGCACATGGTGGATATGATCCGATTCGAAAAGAACAGATTATACCTAAAAGAGCAACACAGATTGTTAATTCATTGATGGCAACTTGTGGTATGTATGATGAATCAGGAGAATTTGCAGTTAAAGTAGGTATCCCATCGAAAAGTGGTGTTGGTGGTGGTATTTTGAGTGTTGTACCAAAACGTTATGGTATTGGGGTATATGGACCCGCGCTTGATGTTAAAGGTAATTCGATTGCAGGCGTTAGAGTATTAGAAGCATTATCAGATAAATATGATTTAAGTATCTATTAGACGTGAGTAATCACGTCTTTTCTATTACGAAAAATTATTATTTCGAATTATCTGAAAATGATATAATAGTAATAGGAAAAAATAGGAGGCTATATGTTAATCAGAATACAAGAAGTAAGAAATGAAATTAAAGCTAATATACAAAAGGTTATTGTTGGTAAGGATGACGCTATCGATATGTTATTGGTATCGATGTTTTGCTCGGGACATGTTCTATTAGAAGATGTACCAGGACTAGGAAAAACAGTTATGGCAAAAGCATTATCTAAATCAATTGATGCTGATTTTAATAGAATTCAATTTACACCAGATTTATTACCATCGGATATAACAGGGATTAATTATTTCAATCAAAAGTCAGGTAATTTCGAGTTTAAAAGAGGACCTTTGATGACACAAATATTACTTGCAGATGAAATTAATAGAGCAACACCGAGAACTCAAGCGAGTTTATTGGAAGTTATGTCTGAAAAACAAGTAACAATAGATGGAGAGAGTCATCAAATGAAAACGCCTTTCTTTGTTATCGCAACGCAAAATCCAGTAGAACAAAGTGGTACTTTCCCACTGCCTGAAGCTCAATTGGATAGATTCTTTATGAAATTGTCATTAGGATATCCTAATTTTAATGAAGAGGAAAGTATTTTGAAACGTTTCAAGACAAAGAATCCTCTAGAAACTTTAGAATCTGTTATTAAAAGTTCTGAAATTGAATCATTAATGTCAGTATTTGAATCGATAGAAGTATCAGATGTGATGATTGATTATATTGTTAGATTGACACATCGAACAAGAGCGCATGACTCTATCGAACTTGGCATATCACCTAGAGGAAGTATGTCACTATATCAAGGGTCTCAAGTTTATGCGGCATTAGAAGGTCGATCGTATGTTACACCTGATGATGTTCAAGCGTTGATTAAACCAATATTTAGACATCGTATGATTTTAGATGGACGTGCACAGATGACAGGTGTTACTGCTGATGATGTGATAAATGAAATTTTGGAATCTGAAAAAACACCTGTAGAAAATTTTAAAAATTAAGGAGATAAAATGGAATTAGTTACGCTCCTAATATTAATTATACTGGTTGAGGAAATGTCCTTATTTCTATGGATGAGATTTGTTCTGAAGGGTCTAAGATTTGTTAGAACCATTTCAGAAGATACAGCTTATGTTGGTGATCAAATAGCAGTTAAGGTTGAATCATATAATTATAAAATCTTACCAATTCCGTGGATTAGGTATACTGAAGATATTCCTCATCATATGTTGGTACACGGACCTCAATTAGATGTCACAAAAACAAAATTGAACAATGATTTAATAACAGTTACATCATTGTTTTCTTTTCAAAAAATTACACGACGGTATAATGTAGAACCAACTCAAAGAGGGGATTATTTCTTTAAAGATGTAGTTCTTGAGATTGGTGATTTTTTTGGTGCGCATAAACGAAGTGAAAAAATTGAAGCACCTCATAGATTGGTGGTCTATCCCAAAGTATATCCGTTATCTAAATTATTAAAAATAGATGATAATCCACAAGGTGAGGTAAGTGTCAAGAGGTGGATTATTCCAGATCCGATTGATGTGGTGGGCGTTAGACGATACTCAGGACAAGAACCTTTCAATATGATTGATTGGAAAGCAACAGCTAAAACAAACGATCTTCAAGTCAGACAATATGATTTTCATGCAGATCCTTCTATTATGATTTTATTGTCATTACAGACAAATGAAGTCGAATGGTTTGAACGAGACAATGAATTGGCGGAACGAATGATTGTTGTTGCGGCGAGTATTGTGGAAGAAGCGGCCATAAATAATGTTTCGGTTGGTTTAAGTATGACAGCTACACTATCAAATGGTGCGGTATTAGACCCCATTTTACCAAGAAGACATAAGAATCAACGTATTGTTTTATTAGATGCTTTGGCAAAAGCTACATATTATAATACCAAAGACTTATCTTATTTGTTAAAGCAGACGACCAAACAAATTAACAATACCCAAACAGTGGTAATTATTGGGACTATCTTTGATGAATTGACGGTTCAGCAAATCAATGGTTATATAAAAAAAGGTTATAAAATTATCATTTTAACATTTGAGGACACTGTCATCGAAGGGCTGAACAAACATGTCACCATTCACAATATTACTCAAGAAGATATTAACTACATAACAGAAAGCGATGTAATAGCATGATAAGAAAATATTTTGATAAATTTATTAGAATTATTTACGATGATTTAAAGATATTTATGGTGTTTTTCATGTTTATGCAAGTGGGCACGATGCATATTAGTATGCAAATTGCTTTTGTTTCAACAATAGCATTCAGTGCAGGAGCATTTTTTTTAAATGATTTATTAAAAAGTGATAAATATACAAAGGTCCTACCTTTTATAGGAATTGGGTGTTCCTTCTTAATCACGGTGATATTATACAAACAGTATACTGTTATTGATAAAGGAGCTCTAATTATTTACCATTCAGTTATTTGGATTGCCAGTGCTAGAAATCTGAGGATCCGAGTGATGGCAAAACGCACCATGATGTATATATTTATGCCGATTATTGTGATTTCTTTGATTCTGTTAGCTGTTTATTTTTCAGGTATTAATTTGAATGTTATGCTTGGATCGATATATCCATATTTATTATTATTCTATGCTGTAACATTTATGTTGGCAGTAAAGATGAATTTGGATCAGGGATATCATTCTGAACAAAATAAAACCGTTAATACAATAAATAGAAGAACCAATCGTATCATCTATAGTTATATTCCAAATTTGATTATACTGGCTGTTTTTATTTTTGTGATGTCAAGTGACTACACTGAATATGAACCGCAAATGGAAGAGGTTGGTGTTGAATTTGTAGAGACTGAGGTGGTTGTAGCTGAAGATACACCACTTGAAGAAGATGTTGTGACAGAATTCAGAGAACCTTCTAAGACAAAAAAGAAATTAGAAGGGGATGAACCTGAGGACAAATGGTCTCTGAACTTTAATTTTAGATCAAAAGATGTTCTGAAACCTATAATTGAGTTATTAATCTTTGGTGGGATACTATGGATTTTATATTACTTCTTTAAAAGAACATATGGTAAATCCATCGATGAAGAGGAAGAAGAGTTACTAGAAGTAAGAGAATCGTTACTAACTAAGGAAAATATCGCAACTTATTTTAAAAATCTTCGAAACCGTTTCAGAAAAAAAACGGAAGAACATTTACCTAAAGAGAGAGCTTTGTACCATTGTTATGTTCAGAAGTTGATTGGTAAAGGGTATCACTTTAATGTAGATGAAACGCCGACAAAATATGATAATAAAATGGATGATAACATTCTATCTAAGATTACTCGTATTTATGAACAGTATAGATATGGTAATCAATCAACAAATGATGAAGTGATTACCTCTTTAGAAAAAGAAATAAATGACAGATAGTAAGCTATCTGTCATGTTCCAACAATGCGAATATACAACCATCGGGATCGCTGAAATAAGCGATTTTTTGTTTGTCCTTTAATTCTACAGTAGGTACAGTTAAGTTACCTCCAAGTTGTAAAATCCTTTGTTCAAACTCTTCGATATGAGGTACATCAATGATTCTTACAACATCATTTTTTTCTTCCATCTTCATAAATTTAAATTGATTACCAAATAGTTTTTTATAAAAAATAATATCTCTCATCGTTTCACCATCCTCTTTATTAATATGCCCGAAAGAGAGTTGTTAAAACAGGAAAAACGGCATTTCTAAAGTAATTTTTTAGTGTGTTATTTTAGGATACATCTTGAGTTTGCAATATGTTAAATTATTACTTATAATTGTAGATAGGGAATTTCTGTAAACTATTGAGGTGGGAAAATGAATTTATATATATCAGATTTAGATGGCACCTTATTAGATGAAGAAGGTTGTCTATCCAATGAATCAAAAGAAAGTTTAATAAAACTAATGGCGTTAGATGTCCAGTTTACAGTTGCAAGTGCAAGAAGTGTACAGTCAATTCAAAGGCTGTTAGAAGATATCCCACTGACATTGCCTGTAGTAGCGTTTAATGGTGCTTACATTTCAGACTTTAAAACAGGACAACATTATATTATAAATTCAATTGAAAAAGAAATCGCTCATTCCCTATTTGAGATGTTGATACCTTTCGGTGTGCTTTCATCACTTCATACAAATGGGATTGATGAGTTGTATCATTCAGGAGAAGTATCAATAGGCACAACCGATTATATTAAGGATAGAGAACATGATCTAAACGTCAAAGTAAGCCCTATTGAAGTCATTCCTATGGATGCAGAGGTAATGGCTTTTACGGTAATAGATACGAAGACCAACATACTAGATTTAAAAGAGAAACTTTCTTCTTATGATAATATCATTGTAGATGCATGGGAAGATATGTACTATAAACCTTGGTACTGGTTGAGTATACATTCCAATCAGTCAACAAAGGCTCATGGTATTAAAGCGTTAAAGGAAATGATGACGATGTCAGTAGATCAGTTGATTGTTTTTGGAGATAATACCAATGACATTGAAATGTTTTCCATAGCGGATCGGAGTTGTGCGGTAGACAATGCTGTAGATTCCTTAAAAAATATCGCTGATGAAATTATTGGTTCACATGTTGATGATAGTGTAGTTAGAAAAATAGCTGAGATGGAGGGAATAAATCTTGATACTGTTTAATAATGATTTTATAGTTATTGAAGAGAGAGCCAGTCATATTTTTCTACGTGTCATAAAAGAAGAGTTCTCAATAAAAGAGTTTATAAATGTTTGTGATAATATACCAAGAATAAAACTCACCAAGTTTTCTGTTGTCAAAGAAGCCTTGAAATTACCTTCTGGAAAATCTGTTGAGATTGGTTCTTTGAAGCCAATGATTGAACTGCAGATTAGCCCAGACCAGATGTATGCATATTTAACTGTTAATTTAAAAAATCATGAAAAATCGAAAGATGAGATAGAAGAGTGTATTTGGAAAATACTTCATAAGGAAGGAATTACTTTTGGGATAAAAGGTGAGATGTTTAGTAAAATTCCTCTTCGAACAAAAATATTGATAGCGGAAGGCATACCGCCAATTGATGGAGATGACGCTTCAATAGAATATTATGAGTTAAGTGAGAACAAACCCGTTTTGAATTCCGATGGAAGTGTGAATCACTATGATATGCAGTTGATTGATAACATCAGTGCCGGTGAGTGGTTGGGCAAAAAAACACCAGCAACAAAAGGACAAGATGGTATTTCTATTAGAAATGAAACCGTTCCAGCAAAAGTTGGACGTGATTATAAATTGATGTTTGATTTAAAAACAGTCAGACATATAAGATATGAAAATGATTCGGAAGAAATATTTGCAAAAATTGATGGTGCTGTCAATATAAGAGCTGGACAAATAGGTGTAGATAATCATTTGATTATCCATGGAGATGTTGATTACAATACAGGTCATATTGATTTTGATGGGTTTGTGACGATAAAAGGAACTGTAAAAGACAAGTTTAATGTGACTGCGACAAACGATATTGCCATTCTAGGTGCAATGGGTATTGGTGCTGTTGGATTGATTGAATCAAAAGAGGGCAGTATTTCAATTAGAGGTGGTGTTAACGGTAAAGGTGCCGCCAGAATAAAAGCTGGTTATAATGTTATCACGAAGTATAGCAATGAAGCTATAATAGAAGCGGGACATACCATTCATGTTGGATTGTATGCCATCGATTCAGAACTCAATGCTAAGAAAATTCTTTTGCCACCTAATGTTGGTAGAATTATTGGCGGAAGAACTTATGCTACCCATAGAATTGTAACAGGATCTATTGGGAATAAATTTGAAAAACCAACGCGTGTTTTTGTTGAAGGATTTGAAAGGAATAATATCCTTGAAATGGTTGCGTTTTATCAAAATAAGAATAGTGACATGGTCACTGTTGTTAAGAAGATGAAAAAGGACTTAGATGTTTTCGAAAAAAATATGGAAAAACTAGATGATAGAGGTTTGAATACTTATAACTTCTTAATTATAAAGTATGAAAAACAATTGTCAGAATTAAAACAATTATCTGAAGAAGCAGAAAAGTTGAATGATGTGCTTTTAACAAAGGGAGAAGGTGAGATTTCAATTGCTAAATGTGTATTTCCCAAAACAATGTTAGAAATGAAAAACTTGCAAAAGCTAATTAGTGATCAAATGACAGGTTCCTTTTATGTAAAGGGTCGCACAATATATCATAATGAATAAAGATGGCCTAAGCCATCTTTTATTAGTTATCCATTTGATTGATAATATCATCCATTTGCTCGATAAAGTAGTCTGATTCCATCATAGGTGGTAACTTTGGAGTTATAACTTCAAGTGTTTCCTTTGCTTGAATTAAACGATTTAGGTCATTTGATTGAATGGCTTCATTAGCATCGTCAATTATGATATCGACAGATTCATAATACCTAACTATATTGTTGTTAAAGACATAGAAGGATCCAATAAATATAACTACTGTAGCAAACATACCTAACACAAAATTCCTGTTCAATTTTATATAATGAGTTAGGCCTAATGAAGCCGTAGCTAAAAATCCACCTAAGATGCCACCAAAGTGACCGAAGAAATCTATGTTAGGTAAAACAAATCCTATAACCACATTGATAATCAATAATTGGAAAATATCTTTTCCAAAGATGCTAAGGTATGTCTTTTTGTTTTTCATAAATAGATAAAGATGAACACCAAACACACCAAATACACCGCCAGAAGCGCCAATACTTCTGATGATTGCTTCGTTAAATACAAAACTACTTAGGCTACCGAAGAGACCTGATACAATAAAAATGATTAGGAATTTCCATTTGCCAAATATGGTTTCAACGGGTTTACCCAAAATGATAATTGCCATACAGTTGAATAATAGATGCGGTATTTCTTCATGCGTAAAGATTGCAGTAAACAATCTATAGTATTCATGTCCCATAGAGATGGAAGGCGTGTGTTTTGCAAAAATATTAATAAACCACTGATCTTCTATTAACACATTGGTTAAATGTAAAATAATAAAAACCAATATATTGGCCGCTACAATAAAGTAGGTCATAGGCATATTCTTTAGTTTGTTTAATAAGTTTTCTTGAGGGATATCCTCATCAATAATTTCTAAGTTGTCATAGTTGTCAGTCATAGTCACTCTCCTTAAGTGATAGTTTAAATAAGAATGGGGAAAGTGTACAGAGATTTTAGACTTTTTTAACGGAAAAAGTTGATTTAAAATTTTTATTATGATATGATGTGATAAATTAAAACGAAACCTTTGACGAGGAAAAGTAGTTATTGCAAAGACTTTAGAGAGTTTGGGACGGTGGAAGCCAAACGGATGCGCAGTAATGAAACGTACCTAAGAGGTTCTGATCGAAATGAGTAGATTAGATGGCATCCACCATTATCAGGATTCGAGTGAGTACAGATGTACTAATTAGAGTGGCAACGCGGATATTTTCGTCTCTTATGTTATATAAGAGGCGTTTTTTTAATTTCAGAATTTATATTTTGTTACAATCAGCTAAATGGTTGGTATAAATTCTTTAAATGAGTTACGGATTAGAAAGTACCATAAGTACATTTCTTTATTTAGGAGGTAAACATGGATTTTAAGAATGAAGTTGTAAAGTTATTGTCTTCAAAAATTACTGATTTAACACAAGACGAAATCTTAGATGCAATTGAAGTACCTAAGAATACAAGTATGGGAGATTTTGCATTCCCTTGTTTTAAATTAGCAAAAACATTTAGAAAAGCACCAAACATGATTGCAGCAGAGATTGCTGGAAGTTTAGAAAGTGATGCATTTGAGATTATTGCACCAGTTGCAGCTTATATTAATTTTACAATTGATAAGGCAGCTTATGCGAAACACGTTGTTGAAAAAGTTATTGATCTGGGTGATGACTATGGTCATCAAGCAATCGGACAAGATAAAACTGTAATCGTAGAATTTTCTTCTGTAAACATCGCAAAAGTGATGCATATCGGTCATATTAGAAGTGCGATGATTGGAAACGCACTTTCAAGAATTTATGATGCGTTGGATTACAATGTAGTAAGAATCAATCATCTTGGAGATTATGGAACTCAATTCGGTAAAATGATTGAAGCTTATAAATTATGGGGTGATAAAGAAATTGTCGAAAAGAATCCTGTAGATGAGCTTGTTAAATTATATGTTAAATTCCATGTGGAAGCAGAAAAAAATCCAGCACTTGATGATAAAGCGCGTGAGTGGTTTATGAAGCTTGAACAAGGTGATGAGGAAGCGCTTCAATTATGGCAATGGATGAAAGACTTCAGTATGATTGAGTTCAACCGTGTATACGATTTATTAGATTGTGAATTCGACTCATTTGATGGTGAATCATTCTATTCAGATAAAATGCCAGCGATTTTAGATGAATTAAGAGAAAAAAAGATTGTTAAAAAAGATGCTGGTGCTGAAATTGTTGATTTAGAAGAATATGGTATGCCACCATCATTAATCACTAAAAGTGATGGCTCAAGTCTTTATGTAACGCGTGATATTGCTGCAGCAGTTTATCGTAAAAATCATTATGATTTCTATAAGAATGTTTATGTTGTAGGCGCACCACAACAATTACACTTTAAACAATGGATGCAGATTGTTAAATTGATGGGTCATGAATGGGCTGATGATTGTGAACATGTAAAGTTTGGTATGGTTGCCATGGAAGATGGCAAGATGTCTACTCGTGAAGGCCGTGTTGTTAAGCTTGAGGATGTTCTTGTAAAAGCTAAGGAAAGTATAAAAGCTATTATTGAAGAAAAAAATCCGGACTTAGCAAATAAAGATGAAGTGGCACGTCAAGTAGGAGTTGGAGCAGTTGTGTTCCAAGAACTATTCCATAATAGAATCAAAGACTATGTATTCTCATGGGAAAAGATGCTTTCTGCTGAAGGTGAATCTGGACCTTATGTACAATATGCTCATGCAAGAGCATGTAGTTTGATTAAAAACATTGAAGTCGGTGATACTGCAGTTGATTATTCGATTCTAAAAGATGATGCTTCTATGGAAGTTATCCGTCAATTAAGCAAATATGAAGTGACAATTCAAGATGCTGCAAGAAAATATGAACCATCTATTATCACTCGATATGTGACTTCTTTAGCTCAAATGTTTAATTCATTCTACAATGCCAACAGAATTTCTGATCAAACGCCTGAAATTCAAGCTGCTAGAATTGCACTTGTAAAAGCGGTTAAAATTACAATTAAAAATGCACTTCATTTAATTACTATTGAAGCGCCAGAACAATTATAAGTATTAAAAAAGGGATTTCAATTGAAATCCCTTTAAAAATCTATTTCTTCATCCAAAACTTCTGGATCTTTCTTAAAGTAAACTCTATCACTGTGAGATTTAATCTCTTTAATAGTACCTAAGATACTTTTTATTTCTCCGTTTAAGTTGTCAATATCTTCTGCATTGATATTGTAGTAAAGATATAAGTCTTCAAATATACGAACCAATTTAGAAATGTTGTTATCAACTTCAATAAATCTAGAAAAATTATGTGAATTCATTGCATTCTTAAATTGATCTATATCTACTTTAATAATATCAACGATATCTTCTTCAGTATTAAAATCACCAACCACCATTGAATATGGCTTCACACGTTCTAAGAAGTATGTGTTGTCAGGATTAAGGTGATAAATATAAGAAATTTTATAACCGTTTATTTTAAATTTTACATAAAACATGATACCTTGAATATCAAGTACTCGAGCACCTAAGCTCCTTAATTCATCTTTACAGATTTCATGACGTATCAGACGTGAAGACATTATTGCCATGCAAAACCTCCTATGGTTAGTTGTCATCTAGTTTCTAACAAGTATAACACATAAATTTTGAAAATGCATGATAGGCAGGTATAAATTTATTGTTTTTTTGTACGTACAAGAGTGGAAGAAACTTGTTTTTAGTTTTAAAAAAACGTACAATAGGGTAAGAAAGAAGGCTTAAATGAAAAATTTATTATTAACACTAAATTCAAAATACTCTCATTCATCTTTAGCGATTAGATACTTAAGTCAATATGTCCGAAATGAGAGTTTTTGTCCTGAAATAAAAGAGTATACAATCAATCAACATGTGGATGATATTGTAAGAGATATTTTTAATAAAGAATATAAGGTAATTGCGTTTTCTTGTTATATTTGGAATTATGAAATGACATTAAAAATTGCAGAAGATATAAAGACCATTGATCCGAGTATTGTTATTATCTTTGGTGGTCCAGAAGTCTCTTATCAATCAGAGGAAATTTTAAAAGAATATGCTTTTATCGATTATATTATTTTCGGTGAAGGAGAACTGACTTATAAAGAATTGTGTGAGCATCTGTTTTTAAATAGTGGATCAGCAGAAAATATTAAAGGTATTGCTTATCGGGCAGAGACAGTTATAAAAACAGAAGACCGCGAACTAATAAAGGATTTAGATTGTGTTCCTTTTCCTTATGAAAATCTTGAAGGATTAGAATATAGAAAATTATATTATGAAAGTTCTAGGGGATGTCCGTTTAATTGTCAATACTGTTTATCATCAACGACAGGAAACGTAAGATATTTCTCACTTGATAGAGTTAAACAGGATATGATGTTCTTTATTGATAGGCATGTTGAGCAAGTCAAATTTGTGGATAGAACATTCAATGCCAATCCCAAAAGAGCTTTAGAAATTATGAAGTTCATAGTTGAGCATGACAATAAGAAAACCAATTTCCATTTTGAAATAGTTGCTAGTCTCTTAGATGAAGAGACCATTGAGTATCTTAAAGATGTAAGGGTTGGTCTATTCCAATTTGAAATTGGTGTTCAATCAACCAATCAAGAAACAATTACTGCGATTAAAAGAAATGTTGAATTCGATAGAATTTCAAAATCTGTAAAACTATTATCAGCTAATAAAAACATTCATTTGCATTTGGATTTAATAGCAGGTTTACCTTTTGAAAATCTAACGACTTTTTTAAATTCTTTTGAGGATGTATATGCTTTACAGCCCGAAAAACTTCAGTTGGGTTTCTTGAAACTTTTAAAAGGATCAGGCCTTAGATTAAACGCGAAAGACCATAATTATGTATTCAGCAAACAAGCTCCGTATGAAATATTCTATAATAAGTACATTACATTTAAAGAATTGATTAATTTAAAATCTGTTGAAGAAATAGTAGAACTTTACTATAATTCTAATCGTTTTATAAACAGTCTTGATATGCTTATCAAAAAGCATTATAATAGGGCAGTTGATTTCTATTTGGAGTTCGCGGATTATTGGAAAATAAACGGATTGTTTGACCAACCGCATAAGTTGCTTAAACTATATGAGATACTCATTCAGTTTTATGATGATAAAGCTTTTGAGGACTTAGAACTATTCAAAGAAGTTATGAAATTTGATTACTATTTAAACAATCAAAAAACACCATCGACTGTTTTTAATGTGAAAGAGGAAAAAGCCTTTCATAATACGTGTTATGATTATTTGAAAACAATTTCCACTCGAGAAAAATCTGCAAAACAATGGCTGAAGCAAGTTAAGTTTGTTGTATTTAAGTTTGATGTGTTATCATATATCACATCTGATTACCAAGAATTAAAACAAATGAAACAGGTCTTAATGTATGATTACGAAGTAGAGTATCAAGTTTTCTACAAATCAACATATCAAGATGTTACAAATCTACTAATAAACAAGGAGTGAAGCTATGGATTTTTTTACGGATTTTAAAGCTATTAATAAAGTAGTTTTTAAAAAATCAAATGAGTCTTATCTTAAGAATTTACTATTAATTCCGATGTTCGGATTGTATATGGTCGTTTATGTTTTGTTGACATTATTATTGAATATGTCAGTAGGACAATTAGGCGGTGGAGGTGCGTTTTTAGCTTCTCTAATCACCTGGTTTTTATCATGTTATATGATATCAGACTTTTTATCACATTTAGAGGGTGCTATTGGTGGATTTAAGTTCAAGCTAAAATCAATTGGTAAAGGGTATATGAGTTACTTTATGCCTTTATTAACAGCAACGGCGATACCTAGAATCATTGTATATCTATTTTCAGTTTTAACAGGTATTTATGTACCGTTTTTCTGGATTATTATATTTTACTTAGCTTATGCAACACCTGAAATTGTATACCAAAAGAATCTAGACAGACTTGAAATGTTTGCTTATGGACACAGATTTTTATTAGAGAACTGGCAACATTGGTTGGCAGTAAATCTTGTTCATGGTTTTATAATGATAGGTTTCTTAAAAGTGACCGACGTCTTTATAATGAAACCTTTTGGAGATTTACTTATTAATTTGCCTGCTTTACTGGCAGCTGCGATATATTATTTGGTATTATCATTTATCATTGGTATTCCACTACTTTATTATTTAATTTATAGAGGTTATATATTTAAAATATTAAGTGTATCTTCTAGAAGAAAAAGAGAATATATGAGAAATATATATGGGAAATAGGTGAAACCATGAAGAGAGTATTGTTGCACCATAATTTTAAGAAAGAAAGCTTAAAGGTTAAAGGTAAGTTGATACGACGTTTAATCGAAGCGGATATTAATGTCGTAGAAGAAAATCCGGACTTAGTTGTTGTTATCGGTGGCGATGGTACAATGTTGAGTGCAATTAGAATGATGAGAGGACTAAAAGTTCCTTTTGTTGGTATCAATACAGGCACGTTAGGATTTTTACCGAGTTTTCACATTGATGAGTTGGATCGTTTGATCCAAGTGATAAAGACCAATACTTATAATGTACAAAGTTATCCATTACTAAAAGTTGTCTGTAAGACAGTTAATGGACAAGTGATTGAAAAGTATGCTTTCAATGAAATTCTAATCAAACACTTAGAACCAAGATTGATGGAAGCGATGATATTTATTGATAAAGAAGAGTTTAATTACTTTACAGGAGATGGATTTATTATATCAACCCCTATTGGTGCAACAGGTTATGCTATATGGGCTGGGGGAGTTGCGATGCATTCAGAATTACCAGTGTATCAGCTGACGCCACTCAATCCAAATGACAACAGTGTAAATAGACCGTTGATGTCTTCAATTGTATTACCGATTGAAACGAGTATTGATATCAATATTATTAAGTCTAATTCTAGAGAAGTAATAGTAGCGTGTGATGGTTTGAAAGTATCAAATGATTATATTTCTGAAATTCATATTATGGCATCACATAAAGCCATAGAAATTTTAAGAGATAAAAGATACAGCTACTATGACTTATATAGAAGAAAAATTATAGATAAGAATATCATAAGAGGATAATATGTTTACGAGATTAGAAAAATTATTTAGAAGTAAGTTGGATGAAGTTGTATTTATCGAACTTAAACCAGATGCAAAAGCAAAAATAAATCAAATGACATTAGACCCTGCAATACCATTACCAGTTATGTTTAAAGATGTTATGGATAAAGTGCAAGGTGTTTCAGCATCAGATATCACTGCTGCTAATATGATAAAAGGTATGGCCTTTATTATATCTGTTGATGAGGAATTTCCTCATAAGACGTATTATCATGATGTGATGTTATCTATTGATGATAAAATTGGAATTTATCTTTTAAAACATGCTTTTGAATTAGCTAATGAAGGCAATAAAGTAAATGCGCTTATTTATTTTAAGGCCAGCCTATTGTTTATTGATAATGAAATTGATGTGTTAACAAACTATGGTCGTTGTTGTATAGAACTTGCTTATGATCAAGAAGAAACTGAGATGATCTTTATAGAAGAAGCAAAAGAAGTGTTTGAGAGTTTAATTAAAAAGTATCCAGAACACCCTCATGCTTATTACCACCTTGGATTTATCTATTCAAACGAGGATCAGTATAAATTGGCTGAAGCGGCATGGGTAAAAGCCATTAAATTAGACATTGGTGAAAACGAAAAGCACGACATCGTTACAAGACTTCATGACTTAAATGCTAAGATTAAATTTGAAGAAGGACACACTCTCATTATTGACGGCAGACAGGATGAAGGTTTAGAAATTCTTTTAGCGCTAGAGCCAGAATATCTTGACTGGTGGAATTTGATGTTCTTCATTGGTCTAGGTTATAGAATGAACAATGATTTTGACAATGCTTTAAAATATTATAGTAAAGTCATGGAACTAAATACAGGACATGTACAGACTTATAATGAAATTGGATTATGTTATATGACAATGGGACGTTTTGAAGAAGCGGTTAAAGCATTCAAAGAAGCTTTAAAGATGGATCGTGAAAATCCAGAAATACTATGTAATCTAGGTATTGTATATATTCAACTCAATGAACTTGATGAAGCAGAAGGTGTTTTAATGAGATCTTTTAAAGCGGATCCTGAAGATGAAATCACTACAAGTTGGATAAAAAGATTAAATGAATTAAGAATGTTAAATTAAATATCATAAAGTGGGTAAGCATAAGATGCTTACCCGCTTTTTTTATATTTCAAAAATTATTGCAAACCTTACAAAAATATTGTAAGATAAAGATGGTTATGAAAAAATTTGAATCCTTACATAAAAATTTTAAATCGTAAAGGAGAAGATATGATAAAAAATATTAATGAACTTTTAAATGCAGCTAAAGCACAAGATACAATGAAGCTTGTTGTTGCAGCAGCTCAAGATGAAGATGTCTTGTTAGCCGTAGTAAAGGCAGCTGAAGAATCAGTTGTAGAACCTATTTTAGTAGGGGATGAAAAACAAATACAGGAAATTGCTACAAAGAATAATCTTAACTTAGAAGCATACAAGATTATTCACTTAGAAGATTTAACTGAAGTTGCAAGATTATCAGTTGAACTTGTAAGAAATGGTGAGGCTGATTTTGTTATGAAAGGTCTTATTGATACAGCGATACTTCTAAGAGCAGTATTGGATAAAGAAGTTGGACTTAGAACAGATAGCCAATTATCACATGTTATGGTTTATGACATTCCAACATATCATAAACTAATGTATTTTACTGATGGTGGTATGAACATAACTCCAGATTTAAATGCTAAAATTGCTATTACTAAAAATGGTATTCAAGTTGCAAAAGCACTTGGCAATGAAACTGTGAAAGTAGCATGTTTAGCAGCGAAGGAAAAAGTTAATCCAAAAATGCCTGCAACGGTTGATGCAAAAGCTTTAGAAGATAAATGTAAAGCTGGTGAATTTGGTGAAAATGTTATTGTTGAAGGTCCTTTAGCGTTTGACTTAGTTGTTTCTAAAGAGGCAGCAGAAACAAAAGGATTTAAAAGTGAGATTGCTGGTGATGTAGATGTGGTTGTTGTACCGACTATCGAAGTGGGTAATGGTATCGGCAAAGCATTAACTTATTTAGCACAAGCAAAGTCTGCTGGAATTATTATGGGTGCTAAAGCGCCTGTTGTATTGGTTTCAAGAGCAGATAGTTTTGAAGATAAATTAAATTCAATTGCATTAGGTAGCGTAATCGCTGCTTATAAATAATAGAGAAATTGAGGAGTGTGAAAGAATGAAGAAGTTTATGACTGGTAACGAAGCGGTTGCTCGTGGTGCTTTTGAGGCTGGCGTAACGTATGCTTCGGCTTACCCAGGAACACCAAGTACAGAAATATTAGAGAACATGATTGAATACAAAGATGATTTAACTGCTGAATGGGCATCAAATGAGAAAGTAGCTATGGAAACTGCTATTGGTGCATCTGTTGCTGGAGCAAGAACACTTGCTGCAATGAAGCATGTTGGTGTAAACGTAGCGGCTGACCCATTATTTACTTGGGGATATACTGGTGTTACAGGTGGATTTGTTTTAGTATCTGCTGATGATCCAGGATGTCATAGTTCTCAAAATGAGCAAGACAACAGATACTATGCAAAGTTTGCTAAAATTGTCTGTATCGAGCCATCTGATTCTCAAGAATGTAAGGACTTTGTAAAAGATGCTTACGAAATCTCTGAGAAATTTGATGTGCCAGTATTATATAGAATGACTACTAGAACTTGTCACTCTAAAGGACTAGTTGAATTAGGCGAAAGAAAAGAAGTACCTATGGTACCTTATGTAAAGCAACCTCTTAAGTATGTTGCTGCTCCTGCTACTGCGAGAATTTTACATCCAGTTGTAGAGGATAAGTTAAAAAGATTAGAAGATTTCTCAAATGAAACTCACTTAAATAGAGTTGAGATGAATGATACAAAAATTGGTATTGTAACTGCTGGTGTTGCATACGAATATGCTAAAGAAGTATTTGGTGATACTGCATCTTACTTAAAAGTAGGATTCTCATTCCCAATGCCAATGGCAAAAATAAAAGATTTTGCTTCTAAAGTAGATACACTTTATGTTATCGAAGAATTAGAGCCTTTTATGGAAGAGCAAATGAAAGCTGCAGGAATCAAATGTATAGGTAAAGAGTTAATTCCTAATATTGGTGAATTAAATCCTGATATCGTTTCAAAAGCATTATTAAACGAAGAAAGACCAACTGTATCTATTGCAGATGATAAAAAAGTAAATAGACCACCTACATTATGTACTGGTTGTCCACATAGAGGTTTCTTCTATGCTTTAGCTAAGAAGAAAAAAGTTATGGTAACAGGTGATATAGGTTGTTATACATTAGGTGCATCTGCTCCTCTTAATTCAATTGACTCAGTAATTTGTATGGGTGGATCGATTTCTATGGCTCATGGTGCTTCTCAAGCATTCAAGAAAAATGATGTAGAGCAAAAAGTTGTATCTGTTATTGGAGATTCAACATTCTTCCATACAGGTGTTAACTCATTAATGACAGTTGCTTATAACAATTCAAATACTGTACACTGTATTCTTGATAATAGAATAACTGGTATGACAGGACATCAAGAAAATCCTGGTACTGGATTCAAATTACAAGGTGAAGCGTCTAAGCAAGTTGATATTCCTAAATTAGTTGAAGCAGTGGGGATTGAGCATGTTGTAACTGTAGACCCACTTAACTTAAAAGAAGTAGATGATGCTCTTGAAGCTGCATTTGCATTCGAAGGTCCTTCAGTAATCATTACAAGATGGCCATGTGCTCTTAAGAAATTCTCAGAACAAGATATTGCTGAGTTTGATTTATCACCTCGTCAATATAAAGTAGATGCAGATGCTTGTAAAGGCTGTAAAGTTTGTATTAAAACAGGTTGTCCATCATTAAGTTTTGATAGTGCAACTAAGAAAGCTATAATTGATCCAATTACTTGTATTGGTTGTTCGGTATGTGCTCAATCATGTCCATTCGATGCAATCGGAAAGGTGGTAAAATAATATGTCAGATGTAAAAAATGTTCTACTTGCCGGTGTTGGTGGTCAAGGTATTATCCTTGCGAGTAAAATCTTAGCAGAAGGCTTAATCCAAGCTGGTTATGATGTTAAGATGTCAGAAGTTCATGGTATGGCACAAAGAGGTGGTTCTGTAACGACTCAAGTTAGATTTGGTAAGAGAGTTTACTCACCAATCATTGGTAAAGGTCAAGCGGATATCTTAGTTTCATTTGAAACAATGGAAACTGGTAAGTGGTTAGAATTCTTAAAGCCAGATGGTAAAGTTGTTGTAAATGAATTTGAAATTCCTTCAGCGCCAATCTTAGCATGTGATGCTGACTATCCTCAAGGTGTTATTGAAGCATTAAAAGAAAAATCAGATGTTACAGTATTTAAAGCTGGTGAATTAGCTGAGGGTATTGGTAATCCTAGAACTGCAAATGTTATTATCGTAGGAGCTCTTGTTAAAGCAATGGGTCTTATGGATATCGACTGGAATGCAGTAATTAAGAAAACAGTAAAAGAAAAGTTTGTTGATATCAATATTAAAGCGTTACAAGTTGGTATGGACCAAGTTAAATAAATAATTTCATTCAATATATTTCCTAAATACACCTCAATTGAGGTGTATTTGTTTTTTTTGGGTATAATGGTATTGGGAGGTGACTTATGTCTGTTATAACAATTGAAAATCTAAAAAAATATTATGGTAAGAATAGGGGAATAGAAGATATCACTTTATCTGTAAATGAAGGTGATATCTATGGTTTTATTGGGCCAAATGGTGCTGGTAAATCAACTACGATTAGATTATTGATGAATTTTATTTATCCAACTAGTGGTAGTGTTAAAGTATTTGATAAAGATGTCAGTCCAAAAGGTGAAATCATAAGAGCTGATATAGGGTATTTACCTGCAGAAGTCTACTATTATGAGTCCGTAAAAGTAAAAGATTTACTTCATTACAGTGCTAAACTTAAGAATGTTAAAGATTTAAAATGGATGAATCATCTGATAGAGTTGTTTGAACTGGACATCAATAGAAAGTTTGGTCAACTCTCATATGGTAATAAAAAGAAGGTGGGGATCATTCAAGCAATGATGCATCACCCAAAACTACTTGTTTTGGATGAACCGACTAATGGTTTAGATCCTCTTGTTCAGAAAACATTGTTAGAACTTTTAAGAGAAGAAAATAAAAATGGCACAACAATTTTCTTTTCATCTCATACCTTAAGTGTTGTACAGAAAATGTGTACAAAAATTGGTATTATTAAAGAGGGCAAGATGCTTGAAAATGGAGCCTTCGATGGTATCAAAAGTAAGAAACTTAAGAAAATATCTATTGAGTCAGCAGACATGATACCAAAAGGGATATTCGACTCCAGTGAGTTTGAAAATTTAATGATAGATAAACAATCAGCTTCGTTTTATTACAATGGGGATATAAACGATTTGTTTAAGCGTTGTGAAAACTTACCAATAAATGATTTTAATATGCATGAGCCGGAATTAGAAGAGGTATTTATGCACTTCTATGAAAAGGAGGATGTGAAATGATACTTGATATTACATTGATGGAAATTAAAAGACTCAGAAAAAACCTTATCATTGCCATATTGGCACCGGCATTTTATTCGATGTTGATCATGGTATTTTACATTGCTTTTGCTGATGCCTTAGTAGATATGGTAGGTATATTTGACAATGCTTCGTTACAAGGTCTGCTTAAAGCATTTTCGATGGATAGTAATACCTTTTCTTATATCTTGAATTACTATGTTGCATACAATGGTGTATACATGCTTATAATGGGTATTATATTCGCTTCAATGCTGTCAGTGCGTTTGTTTTCAAAAGAATTGCGAGATGGTACTTATGAGTTTATCTACAGCAATCCAATCAGTCGTCTGAAGGTATTTGTCAGTAAAGCGGCTGTAATTGTGATTTATCTGTTGGTCCTAAATGTCGTAGTTTTTCTAGTTGGATTGATTTCAATAGAAGCCTTAAAAACAAAATCTCCAATTTTTCCATGGTTATCTGAAGAAAACATAGAAATGGTTGTAGAAAAGGTAGATGGCAATCCTGAAGGTTTAAAAGAAGCGTTTACGCTAGATGAGTCACTTTTTTATGACGTCATGTATTCCGGACTAAACGATCAATTTGCTGATGTTTCACTTGAGGATTCTGTTGATGAGGAAGTCGTTTCAGATTTGTTAACCGTATTCTTAATGGATCCTGATAACATTTTTGATGAACTTTTAAGCGATTCTAAATATATGATTTTATTCAATATAAAAGATGAAGAGATGTTTAGGACGTTAATTGAAAGTCAGAAGGAAAATTATTTTTATACAAAGGATCATTTCGGAAGTGATATGACAATTGTAGCTCCAATGTTTAGAAGTGCTCCAGATGTATTTTTGAAGCAACTGAAAACAACAGATCAAATTGATAGGTTTGGTGAAGTGTTCGGTGTAGATAATAAGTCACTTGATAATCTTTATATGTACTATAGTTTCACAAATTATTTGAAATTATCGATCACTACGTTTTGGGTTATGTTAAGTATAGCACTCTTCATTATGATGATTACAATTATTGTGCCTAATGGGAAAGTGACATCTGGTGTTGTTACCGGTATTGCCATGTTGATTTATATCATCAATATGACGGGGAGTATTACGGAGGAAGCGAAGTTCTTATTGTATTTTTCTCCACTGAGCTATATCAATATGGATGTAATGGCAATTAAGTATCAAACAGAGTTGTGGTCAATGGTGGTTATGTTCCTAATAATTGTTATTTCACTCATTGTATCAGCCGTTTCTTTTGAAAAAAGTGATTTAATTGCCTGATTAGCCTTGACTATAATTCTAGAATCGGTATAATATATACAAATGTGTATTTATGCATCAAAAGATACAATTGTATAAGTTTTCTGACTATTTACGAGAGTTTTATACATTTTATAGTATGAATATACGCATTTTACAATTGAATACTAGCTTTAGACAATTAATATGTTCAGAGAAGCATAATTGAGGAGGAAATATGAAAGGCTATTTATTATTAAGTGACGGGACTAAGTTTCATGGTACGATTATTGGTGCTACCCAGAATGCAATAGGCGAAATCGTATTTAATACAGGGATGACTGGATACCAAGAAATTGTGACAGATCCCTCTTATTTTGGCCAAATTGTAGTATTAACCTATCCGATGATAGGAAATTACGGTATTAAGGATGATGTGAACCAATCTAAAAAAACGCAAGTACGTGGATTGGTGATTCGAGAAAGTGATCAAAACAATACACATTGGGCATCAGAAGAATCATTAGATGATTACTTGAAAAAACATAACTTAGTAGCAATTGAAGGTATTGATACAAGAGAATTGACGAAGCTGATAAGAGACAAAGGCAATCTGTTAGCACAAATAGTGATTGATGATATGCCAGCGTCTTGGACAACACATGAAAACTATCAACCGAGTTATCAGGTCAGTACAACATCAAAATATGAATTAGGTAACGGTAAATACCATATCGCAGTTTTAGATTATGGGATAAAATCTAGTATTCTAAATCAATTGTTGAATCAAGATTTTAGATTGTCAGTTTATCCTGCACATACATCATCTGAAGAAATACTAGCAGACGCACCAGATGGTATATTTTTATCAAATGGACCTGGTGATCCTGATGAGTTAGAAATGTTAATAGAAGAGGTTAAAGCACTTCTGGTTAAACCAACTTTTGGAATCTGTTTAGGTCATCAGCTAATCGGTAAAGCTTTCGGTTGTGATACTATTAAACTTAAATACGGCCATAGAGGACCTAACCATCCTGTTAAAGATAAGAAGAAGGATAGAGTTTTTATTACTTCGCAAAATCACGGTTATATGTTAACAAATGATTCGATTAATGATGAGATTCTTGAAATAACACATATCAATGTAAATGATGATTCAGTTGAAGGTGTTAAACATAAATCAAAACCAATCTTCAGTGTTCAATATCATCCAGAAGCATCACCTGGACCAGATGATTCGAATTATTTATTTGAAGAATTTGAGCAGATGGTAAAGGAGGCCGTGGAATGTTAAAAAAAGTAATGGTAATAGGATCAGGACCAATTGTTATAGGACAGGCAGCTGAATTTGATTATTCAGGAACGCAAGCATGTAAAGTTTTAAAAGATGAAGGTATTGAAGTTGTATTGGTAAATAATAATCCGGCAACCATCATGACCGATCAAAAAATGGCAGATTGCGTGTATAGTGAACCTTTAACTGTAGAGTTTTTAGAGCGTATCATAATAAAAGAAAAACCTGAAGCGTTGATTGCAGGCATGGGTGGGCAAACTGCTCTTAATCTTAGTATGGCGCTTTATAATGAAGGTATATTAGATAAACATAATGTTCAAGTAATTGGTACCAATATTGATAGTATAGAAAATGCAGAGGATAGAGAAAAATTTAAAAATTTGATGTTATCTATAAATCAACCATGTGTTGATAGTTATGTTGTAGAGAATATTGAAGATGCCATAAAATGTATTGAAATAATAGGATATCCTGTTGTTGTAAGACCAGCGTTTACACTTGGTGGAACTGGCGGTGGGTTCTGTTATTCAGAAGAGGACCTAATTGAATTTGTAAGTAAAGGTGTACAAGCGAGTATTGCTTCTCAAGTACTTATTGAGAGAAGTATTAAAGGTTGGAAAGAAATTGAATATGAGATGATCAGAGATCATAAAGGTAATACTATTGTAGTCTGTAACATGGAGAATTTTGATCCAGTGGGTGTACATACTGGAGATAGTATAGTCGTAGCACCTTCGCAAACACTTTCAGATCAAGAATATCAAATGCTTAGAAGAGCAAGTATTGATATTGTAAGTGCATTAGATATTATTGGTGGTTGTAATGTTCAATTGGCTTTAGATCCAAATAGTTTAGATTATTATGTTATTGAAGTAAATCCAAGAGTGAGTAGATCAAGTGCACTTGCTTCTAAAGCAACAGGGTATCCTATTGCAAAAGTCGCAACGAAGATAGCTCTAGGATATGCTTTAGATGAAATTACAAATGATGTAACTAAGAAAACAAAAGCTTGTTTTGAACCGGTGTTGGATTATTGTGCTTTGAAAATACCTAAATGGCCATTTAATAAATTCAAAGATGCAAAGCGTGAATTAGGCACTCAAATGAAAGCAACAGGTGAAGTGATGTCTATTGCAAATAATTTTGAAGCTGCTTTGTTAAAAGGTATTAGAAGTTTAGAAATTTCTCAGGACGGATTATTAAACGAAAAGATTCATAACATGTTAATGGATGATTTGTTTGAAAATGTTATGAAAGCAACAGATGAAAGACTGTTTTATCTTGCTGAATTAATAAGAAGAGAAGTTGGTATTCTTCTATTAAACAAAATGACAGCAGTTGATTTGTTCTTTTTAAGAAAATTAAAACGCATAGTAGATTTGGAAAAAGAACTCAGTCAATCTAAGTTGGATTATTTAAAAGATGAAAGATTAAAAGAATTAAAACAAATTGGTTTTTCGGATGCGCATATTAGCACGCTACTTTTAGACAGTCAAGAAGCAGATGTCAAGAGACGAAGGGTATCGTTAGGCATTACACCGGTTTATAAAATGGTAGACACATGTGCTGGTGAATTTGAAGCGTACTCACCATATTACTACTCAACATATGATAAAAGATGTGAAACAAAAGTGAGTCAGCAAAAGAAAATTCTGATAGTTGGATCAGGTCCGATATCTATAGGACAAGGTGTTGAGTTCGATTACTGTTCTGTACATGGCGTACTAGCAGCAAAAGATGCAGGGTATGAAGCGCTCTTGATTAATAATAATCCAGAAACGGTGAGTACTGATTTTGATATTTCGGATAGATTGTACTTTGAACCTATTTCATATGAAGAAGTCATGAATGTGATTGAATTGGAAAAACCTGAAGGTGTTATTTTACAATATGGTGGACAAACGGCAATCAAATTGGCAAAACAGCTCCATGAGTCGGGTGTCAAAATATTGGGTACTGATTTTGCTGGAATAGATTTAGCAGAAGATAGATTCTCATTTATCGAACTGTTACGAGGTAATAATATTAAACATCCAATCGGTGAAGTTGCATATTCTAAAGAAGAAGCGTTAGTGTTATCCGATAAAATTGAATTTCCGCTACTGGTTAGACCGAGTTATGTTATTGGTGGTGAAGGTATGAAGGTGGTTCATTCTATTGTTGAATTAGAAAAACATCTAGAACAACTGAATGTGACACAAGGTGTTTTGTTAGATGAGTACTTAGAAGGAATAGAAATAGAGGTAGATTGTATCACTGATGGTAAAGATATTCTGATACCAGGTATTATGGAACATTTAGAATTATCAGGTGTACACTCTGGAGACAGTATCTCTATATACCCTCCTCAATCATTTGACTCAAATCAACTTGATGAATTAGCAGAGATTACATTTAAGGTTTGTAAGAGTATGAATGCTGTTGGCATGATAAATATTCAGTTTATATATACAAAAAACAACTTCTATATAATAGAAGTAAATCCTAGAGCGTCACGGACAGTTCCTTTCTTAAGTAAAGTAACCAATACACCCATGATCGAAATTGCGACACAAGTCATGTTAGGACGTTCTCTGAATGAATTAGGTTACACGGAACGTCTAATGAAAGCAAAAGATATTGTTGCGGTTAAAATTCCGGTTTTTTCGATGGAGAAAATTCAAGGTGCAGAGATGGCGCTTAGCCCAGAAATGAAATCAACTGGTGAAATGATGAGTATTGACTATACTTTAGAGCAGGCGATGTTAAAATCATTAATCGCACAAGGGTATCATCTAGATAAGAAGAAAGTACTTATTTCTATTAATGATATGAATAAACATAAAATAGAAAGACTAACGAAGAATTTATTTGACTTAGGTTATGAGTTGCATGCAACTCAAGGAACCTATGATCATTTACTAACTTTTGGTATTGAAGCAAAACTAGTCTCTAAGATTTCAGAGTCTGATGATATTATGGACCTTATTAGATCAGGGGAATTGGATATGGTAATCAATATGCCTAATAAAGGTTTTGATGCCAAATCAGATGGTTTCCAGATTAGACGTGAATCAATTGAACGACGTATACCGTGTTACACCTCATTGGAAACGGTTAATACAGTGGTTGATGCACTGATGTTACCTAAAGTGGAATCTAATATATTTGATATGTGTCAATTATAAATTTGGACGGGGGAAACCCCGTTCTTTTTATTTGGAAACATATAAAAATTATAAATATTGCGACTATTATTTTCTGTATTGACATACGATTGGTGGTTTGATATTATATAGAAGCTGTTGAGAGAGAAAACAGTTTAGAACTTAAATATCTGGGTAATAAATTCTTTGGAAAGATATTTAAAAAAGTTGTTGACAAAATGCTTTTGAATTGATAAGATATAAAAGCTGTTAGGAAACAACACAGCAAAAGAAAAGCAAATCTGGTGAGAAATTCACAACGAGTTAACAAAAGTAAAACTTAAAAATATTTGAAAAAATAACTTAAATTTTACTTGACAATTCGAAACAGAAATGTTATTCTAATATAGTCGCTGACAGAGATGCAGAGACAACGCAGAACATTGAAAACTGAACAGTATAAGCAAAAAACAAGCATACCATTTCGAAAGAAATGGCCCAAAAATTCCGTTTGAATGCGTAAGCAAACAAACACTTCTGTGAGGAAGTAAAACATCAAA
>Ga0209379_10000617_pt1 | contig 27590 bp, 29 predicted proteins | sample tdDd001_FD_187124 | JGI IMG/M metagenome (GOLD analysis project Ga0209379, IMG submission 187124) | Marine sediment microbial communities from the Atlantic coast under amendment with organic carbon and nitrate - tdDd00.1 (SPAdes)... | ecosystem: Environmental > Aquatic > Marine > Coastal >...
ACCTGAATACACCGCAAGAACTACAAAAATTTGGACAGGAACTATGAGTCAGATCTATGCATCCCTGCCCCTGCTAGGCTTTGCAGCCTGGAGCGGCACCGGTAAAACGACGCTGCTTGAAGCCATGCTGCCTAAACTTGTCGAACGAGGCATTCGTGTTGCCGTAATCAAACATGCACACCACAACTTCGATATCGACCAAGAAGGCAAAGACAGCTACCGTCTGCGAAAAGCAGGTGCAGGCCAAATGCTGATATCATCTCGCTATCGCCGGGCACTGGTGACGGAAACTCCAGAGGAAGAAGCAACCCTGCCTCAACTCATTGCCCAACTCGATCAAACCCAGCTCGATCTCATTCTGGTCGAAGGCTTTAAGAAACTCGACTTTCCAAAAATTGAGCTTCATCGCGAGGAAATCGGCAAACCTTGGCTGCATCCAGACGACATCAATATCATTGCCGTAGCCTCAAACACCAACGCATCCACCGATTTGCCTCAGCTCGATATCAATAACCTCGATCAGCTGACTGATTTTGTTGTCAGCTTCGCCACCCAAGATAAAAATGAAAGCTTCAGCTGCAGCGATGTTAACCCATCTGAGATGATGTCTGTTGATGAAGGTCGCACGCTGATTCTGGAACAAATCGTCCCATCGAAGATCCAAATAAAGGTGCCGCTGGAACAAGCTCTGGGACAAATTGTCTCAAAAGATATTCTATCGCCGGTCAATGTTCCTCAGCATACCAATTCGGCGATGGACGGTTATGCGATCCGTGGCGATAATCTTGACCGCGATAGCTATACCGTTGTCGCCCACGTATTGGCTGGCCATAGTTATGATCAACCGCTTGAGCTTGGGCAAGCTGTTCGCATCATGACAGGTGCCCCAGTCCCAGCCAATGCTGATACGGTTATCATGCGTGAACTAGCGCAACAAAAAGGTGACATCGTCACTTTTGATACAGTCAAAGCGCCTATTAAACCCGGTCAAAATGTTCGTCAGGCTGGTGAAGATCTCGCAATAGGTCAAACAGCAGTGGCTGCAGGTACCCAAATGACAGCTCCAGAGCTAGGTATGGTTGCCTCACTGGGTATTGATGCAATTGGCATTAATCAACCAGTGAAAGTCGCAATTTTCTCAACCGGTGATGAAGTACAACATCCGGGCGAAGCACAAAAAGCCAACTGTATTTATGATTCCAACCGCTATACCCTGCTCTCGATGCTAACCAAAGTTGGTTGTGAAGTTATTGATCTTGGGATTATCGAAGACAGCGAGGAAGCCCTGGAAGCGACGCTGCAACAAGCTAGTCAACAAGCCGATCTTATCCTTTCTTCCGGCGGTGTTTCTGTTGGTGATGCCGACTACATCAAAACGGTACTGGACAGACTAGGACAGATTAATTTCTGGCGAATAGACATGCGTCCGGGTCGACCATTGGCATTTGGCCAAATTCAGCAAACACCTTTCTTCGGCTTGCCAGGTAACCCGGTTGCAGTGATGGTGACTTTCCTACAGTTTGTCGAACCCGCTATCCGCAAAATTCAGGGAATGGAAAACTGGCAGCCTCAGGTATTCAACGCCGTGGCAACAGAGAGATTGCGCTCGCGACCAGGACGTACCGAGTACAGCCGAGGTATCTATAGCTTAGATGCCAACGGCCGTTTGACTGTGAAAACGACAGGGAAACAAGGTTCCGGGATCCTGCGCTCGATGAGCGAGGCCAACTGTCTGATTGAAATTGTGCCAAAGCAACCAAACGTTGAAATAGGTGAAGTGGTTAGGGTCATCCCTCTTCTGGGACGTATATAGTCCTAAGACCCTACCTTAATTGATTTACTGCAATTTATTAGCACTCAGAAAACGGTGAATCCACCGTTTACTGAGTGCTTTTTTTTGTTTGCAGCTTCCGTGCTACTTTATTGTCCTGAGCTTCTACACGTCTAGAAGATGGTTGTTTGTACTTTTTGTACATTTTTACGCTCAGATAAAGTAACCTAGCCAGATAATTCTTTTTTAATAGACAAATGCAAATGAATCTATTGCTTTGCCTTTTTTAAGTGGGGGGGATAGTACATAATTATGCTTCCCGTTGCATCATAAATGTCATGTTTTTTATAACACATTTGTCAGAGCAATGATCCGAAGCCGAAAAAAGGGCTATTTATGGGACCTCGTTTATCAGTACGTGCAGTATTTTATAGCCAAGATCACATTTTGCTTTGCAAGCATTATGACGAGCGTGGATTTTGGTATATCACCCCTGGAGGCGGCGTAGAACATGGTGAAACATTGGAAGATGCTTTTCACCGTGAGCTTATGGAAGAGGTTGGCTTACAAGCACACATGGGAGATGTCTTATGTATCAGGGATCTCATTTCGGACCGTTATCCAACGCCTTACCTTCCCGAACATTTCCATCAACTAGAAATTTTTGTTGAGGGCAAGTCACCCATCTTTGTAGACAAACCCAGTAATCTAGACCCAGTCCAGATCGGCCACGAGTGGGTACCGCTCGATGAACTAGACAACATTTTGTTCTTTCCTACAGAATTAGTCGCTGTATTTAAAAAACGAAACTTTTCCACCATCTATCAAGGCCACAAACTATAATCGCATTAAGTTCATGCTCGCATAAGCGGCATAATCCCCCCAAAAGTGTATGTGTATTCAGCCAGTTGGGCTTACGTTTTTTCCTCCTGACAGTCAAGATTTACTGTTTTCTCACTGGCTAGACCATCTACTCTGAACTTCTCATGTAGAATAGTCGATAGTTTGATTAACTAAGGTATTCATAAGTTAAGCATGTTTTTAGAATCGTATTACTCTGAACAGAACGGTGAATTTTCTTTCACACGTGAGCAAGCCAGTCATTTCGCGAAAAAAGTCGCTGGTGACTTCAACCCTATCCATGACGAAGATAACAAACGTTTCTGTGTGCCGGGTGACCTGCTTTTCTCTGTTGTTCTCTCCCAAGTAGGCTTGAGCCAGAAAATGCGTTTCGAATTCGCGGGTATGATCAATGATGGCGTTGCGATCAGTGTCGATCAAAAATCGAGCACTGACCTATCAATGGTTGATGGCAGCGGTAAAGAGTACCTACACATCATAAGAGATGGTGATACCACTCTGAACCAGGCATTGATTGAACAAGTAACCAAGAGCTATGTTCAGTTTTCGGGTATGAACTTCCCGCATATCATGGTTCCCCTAATGGAATCCAAGCAAATCATGATTAATCCAACTCGCCCTTTGGTTATTTATGAGAGTATGGAGTTAGACTTTGAACGCCTTGATGTGACAGCGCCAACTGTCGAGCTCACGGGTTCAGAAATTGATGTTGACGGCAAACGTGGCAGCGTCACACTACAATTCTGCTTTAAAGAGAATGGCGAAGTTGTAGGCACTGGCCGTAAGCGCATGGTTATGAGCGGCCTTAAGCCATACTGCCAAGATGATATTGATGATTTGGTAAACCGCTTCAACCAACGCAAAGATGATTTTACAGCTTTATTAGCAGCCGCTTAACCTTCTTAAGCCTGCAAGAATCTAAAAATGCCGACCTCTGTGTCGGCATTTTATTTATCCATATCAAATCTAGTTTCTCCCCAAGCCCCCTATACTTTATGTTGTCTTTTACTGATATTGCATTGGCACAGTAGTGCCATTCATAGAAGTAGTGGAGAAATGAACATGATTAAGCACTTAATTCCAAAATTATTTCTTGCTGCAATAACAAGCTCAGTTGGAATAATGAACAGTGTAGCCGAAGAGGATGTTGATGCACTTATTGCAAGGGCAAAATCAGCCGCGCCCGCAGAAATCAGTGATAATGCGACAGTCGTCGCGAACGGTAGAGTGTTATCTAAAGGTACCAATAGCTGGATCTGTCTCCCAAATACATTCCCTAATGACGGCATGCCAATGTGTAACGATCCTGTATGGATGGAAATGTTAGATGCCATGGTGAACAAGAAAGATTTCAAGGCAGATCGCATCGGAATTTCATACATGCTTCAAGGTGACATCGGAGCAGGCGTCAGTAACTCTGACCCTTATCATTCCGACCCCAAAAAAGCGGATGATTATGTCGAAATGGGAGCCCACTTGATGATCATCGTACCGGAAGAGATGCTTAAGGGATTAACCGATGATCCAAGCGCTGGCGGCCCATACATCATGTGGAAAGATACCCCTTATCGCCATATCATGGTACCTATTTCATCTAAAGCGCTAAAGTAGCTCTGAATGATAAGTACTCATGGCTTTAAGATGACAATTTGGCCCTAAAAATATCCTGCTTGGTATTATTCATATCAGCCACAAAGGCTAGTAAAGTAATACCAAGCTGCTCTCTCATACACAACATCATCTTTATCCCAATCACTAATTATTTTACTGTAACTCCAGGTTTCATCTTATAGGACGAAGCGTTATATTCGATGAGTGGTCAATTGGCAGGAATCTATTTTGAACCTCAGGCAAATCGAAGTGTTTTACGCCGTCATGAAATCAGGAACGGTTTCCGGTGCGGCCAGGCTACTCCATGTCTCTCAACCCAACATTACTCGCGTACTTTCGCATACTGAGCAGCAGCTAGGTTTTGCGTTATTTCAACGTATAAAAGGTCGTTTAATTGCGACAGATGAAGCGCGCAAATTACTTCCTGAAGCCGAGAAAATTTACCAGCAGCTCGGCTGCTTTCATTCCCTCACTAACAAAGTCAAAAAAGGTAATCAGCACCTAAGAGTTGGAGCACCACCTATTTTGGCAACATCGCTGCTAACGCCTGTGATCAGTGAGCTGTGTAAGAATAGTGATATATCGGTTGAGCTAAGTACAGATAACCGAACGGCTCTGTGTGCCGCTTTACTACAGAACCAACTGGATTTGGTTGTCTGCTTTGGAGATGAAATGCCACCTGCAATATCAGGACAACAGCTTTTTACTGATGAAATGGTTCTACTTTACCCACATGCGTATCATAGCTTGCCGGACACAGATAACAACGAAGCATTCAACTTCCAACATGTCGTGACAGCGTCACAAGACATAATTGGACTAGATACCCGCGATCCGCTTGGTAGTCTATTAAATCAAGAGATTCAAAAGTTTGCGCCTGATTATCGCCACCAAATAACGGTCAGATCATACAGTGCAGCAGCACAGTTGGTCGAACATGGAGCCGGTATCGCAGTGGTCGATCCCTGGACAGCAGACCTCTTTGCCAGCCAACTGCAGAAGAAACGCCTCGAGCCTGCATTGCAATTTTCCGTATCATTACTGTATGCCGACCACAGCCCACTCTCGGTGACCGGTGAAAAATTCGTTTCTATGCTTACCCGCTAACGCTTCAGCCGTTCGCATCCCTTCTATACTATGAATTGTAACGTGCCTGCAATAACACAACACCTACGATTACTTGCTGAGGACGCTAAGATGGCAGACTACTTCTTCCCTATTGTCTCAATGATTGCTTACGCACTTCTTATCAGAAAACTACTCAAGCCTAGAGCCCCCAAGAAGCCAGATAACCAAAAAAATAAATAGCCATTACATAGAATCAGTAGCCAGCTCATTGCGCATTCCTAGGGTATAACCTTCGTTTATACCCTACGGATAAATAAGTATTCGGCATCCGGCAATACGTTCCTTAGAGTGACCAATACCATTTGAGCCTGTACAGGGAAGCACTATGCATATTCCACAACCTTATTTACTGTTTCTCGGTGATGTCACCGATCCCCTTTCCGCTAAAACTGCAAAAGGGATCCTGCAATGGCGGCCGCAACTGTGTACCGGCCAACTGAGGCTGAGTAAAGAAACTGTATCGCTAGGTATACCCGATCTTTCTTTGACTGAAGCAAAAGAACTTGGGGCAAAAACGTTAGTGGTTGGTACTGCAAATGCTGGCGGATTCATTCCTCAAACATGGTTAGCAACCCTGCAGAAAGCAATTGAGCTGGGGTTCAATATTGCTTCTGGCATGCACCAACGACTTATCAGTTTTCCAGCGCTTACCAAAGCTGCAAATGCTCACGGCAATCAGCTATATGACGTTCGTCATTATGATCTGCCACTGAAAGTCGGAACAGGTAAACCACGTAAGGGAAAGCGCCTGCTCACTGTAGGAACAGACTGTTCTGTGGGGAAGATGTATACCTCCCTTGCTCTTGAAAAAGAGATGAACCGGCAAGGGATTCATAGCCAATTTTGCGCAACCGGACAAACCGGTATTCTAGTTTCGGGAACAGGCATTTCAGTGGATGCCGTTGTCGCGGATTTTATTTCTGGCGCAGCCGAAGCGGTCAGTCCTGATTTTACCGACCATGACTGGGATGTTATCGAAGGCCAGGGCTCACTGCTCAATCCTTCTTTTGCCGGTGTCAGCCTTGGACTGTTACATGGCTCCCAGCCTGATGCCCTGGTGCTATGTCATGAAATCGGGCGGGCTCATATTCGCCACTTGCCGCATATGGAAGTTCCCTCAATAAGAGTAACCCTTGAAGCCAACCAAGTTGCAGCCAGGCTTACAAACCCAAACGCCACTGTTATTGGGATCTGCCTCAATACCTGTTCAATAGGTGAAAAGGATGCCCTTGTTTTGTGTCAGCAGTGGGAACAGCAATACAGGCTACCCGTTACCGACCCGGTCCGCTTTGGTGTCTCGACTATCGTAGACAAGCTACATTCTATCTAAGATAAGGGAATAACATGATTCTAAGCGCACAACACGAACAGTTCCCTTTAGCACGCCCGTTTACGATTTCGCGAGGGACAAGAACTCATCAGGATGTCGTCACTGTCGCTATCGAGCACAATGACCAATCAGCAACAGCAGAATGTACGCCCTATCCGCGGTACGGTGAAAGCGTCGAGTCTGTGGTAAAGCAAATCGAATCTCTCAATCATCAGCTCCCTGAGATCCAATTAACCAGAGCCAACCTGCCGCAATACTTGCCTGCGGGGGCAGCTCGGAATGCTGTAGACTGCGCCCTTTGGCGTCTTGAGTATCAAGCCGCCTTTCCTCTTCAAGTGTTTGCGATCAAACCTGAAATCGTTACTGCGATGACGGTGTCCCTTGATACGCCGCAAGCAATGGCCAAGCAAGCAATGGAATTATGCGAGCTGGGCACCAAGTTGGTCAAAATTAAGCTAAACCATGAACTTATTATCGAGCGCGTCAAAGCCGTACGCAAGAGTGCCCCCGATGTCGATATTATTCTCGATGCAAATGAAGCCTGGGGGGAACTTGACCTTGATAAGCTGTTCAAGCAACTGACTCAATTTAATATCAGAATGATTGAACAACCCGTCCCTAAAGGGGGGGACAATAAGTTACTGGGTATCAATCATCCCATTGCATTATGTGCCGATGAAAGCTGCCACACTAGTAACGACCTCGACAACCTGATTGGCTGTTATGAAATGATTAATATTAAACTAGACAAAACCGGAGGCCTGACCGAAGCCCTCGCACTTGAAACAAAAGCGCGGGCATTAGGCTTCAAAATCATGGTTGGGTGTATGGTTGGCAGCTCCCTGGCGATGGAAGCAGCATTGCCTGTCGCCACGCATGCAGAAATCGTCGATCTCGACGGTCCGGTCTTGCTGAAACAAGACAGAGCTAACGGCCTTCTCTACAAAGCTGGAATGATACATCTCCCCCTCTAAGCCACAGTTTGTAAGACGCAATTCGCACCTCCCAATTTGTGGGAGTATTGAATCAACGTCTGTCTAAATACTGAATACCAATCAGGTGAATCCACAAAATTGTAGAACCAAAAAGCTAACTCTGATAAATTTCAATAGTTAATTAACTACTAGAGGAACTATTTGATGATTGTAATAAAAACTAACCGGGCGCAGCGAGACTAAGAATTTAATCCCTCTCCCTCCTGCCCGGTCTTTAACCGGGGCCTACATTGCCCCTGAAAATCTACTTTCAGAATGATGCGTAAAGCATCAGGGGTTTATTTGTAATGATCAATACTATTTCTTTGCCTCACCTAGGCTGGAAACCTTTTTTTCAACAACAGCTTTCACTCGATGAATGGGAAACCACCCATGCTGCCAGAGTTATGGCACAGCATCGCAGCCAACTGACAATCATGACAGAACAAGGCGAACTTCATCTGAAAATGTCTGCCAATATGCCGACAATGACAGTTGGAGACTGGCTACTGCTGTCCGAAGAAAATCAATTCGTTCGAGTTCTGGATCGCAGTTCTGAATTCAGCCGAAAAGCAGCGGGGAGCAAAGTACAATCTCAATTAATTGCTGCCAATATCGACACCGTATTCATTGTCTGCTCATTGAACAGTGACTTTAACCTAAACCGGATCGAACGCTATTTGGCCATGGTAAACGAAGCTGGCGTTGAGCCTGTTATTGTGCTGACAAAAGCAGACTGTTGTGATGAGCCTATAGACTATGTCCAGCAGGTTCAGAGCATCGATCCTATGCTAATCGTCGAAGCGGTTAACGGTCTAGATATCAGTAGTACTGCAGTACTTGAATCATGGTGTCGCACTGGTAAAACAGTGGCTTTCATGGGCTCTTCTGGTGCAGGTAAATCGACGTTAATCAATGCACTGCAAGGAGCTAAGATACAGCAGACCGGAACAATCCGAGAGGATGACAGTAAAGGTCGCCATACCACCACATCGCGATCGCTGCATATCATGCCTGCTGGCGGCTTGCTCCTTGATACACCGGGAATGCGAGAACTACAGCTTGCTGACTGCGAACAAGGGCTTGAAGTCACTTTTGCCGATATAGGCTTGCTTGCTGAGCAATGTCGTTTTTCAGACTGCCAGCATGACCAAGAACCCGGTTGTGCAGTACGCTCCGCTATAGAGCTAGGTACACTTGAGGAGCGACGCTTGCTTAACTATCATAAGCTAAATCGGGAACAGGCACGCAATGGAGCAACATTGGCCGAAAGGCGAGCCAAGGACCGTGAGTTTAATAAGCTCTGTCGATCTGCACTAGCCCAAAAGCGAAAACAGAAAGAAAGTTGACATTATGCATAAAAAAACACTCCCGAGGGAGTGTTTTTTCTAGCTGGAATATCACCTCAACTTAGATAGTTGAGCTTGCACATTCCGGCTGCCAAACTTGAGCTTTCTTCTTCTCATGTACCCGCATTTTCATCACGGCCATAGGTCCCGTAATTAACGTCACCGCAACCAGCAAAGATACGGGGACGGCAGTGATCACAATAAATGATTGCAATGCATTCAACCCACCATCTCCGGCCACAAGCAATACTGCGGCCACACAGCCCATCACAATCGCCCAGAATAGACGCTGAGATTTCTTCGGCTCGTTATCTCCCGACACAACCATTGAGATTGAATATGCCATTGAGTCCCCTGTTGTCACCACAAATGTCGTAGTCAACACCAAGAACGCAGGAACCAGCAAGCTACTGAATGGAAGCTGAGACAGTGATGCTAACAGTACAGCAGGAAGACCAGCAGCGTTAAGTGGTCCGGAGATACTTCCCGGAGACTGAAGCTCGAAGAAAATACCAGTACCACCCAGAACGGTAAACCAGAAGTTAGTCACGATAGGTGCACCAATCGCAACAGTCAGGATCAGTTCTCGAATGCTGCGTCCTTCGGAAATACGTGCAATGAAAATAGCCATCATTGGAGCAAAGCCAATAAACCAACCCCAGAAGAACCATGTCCACCATGAATTCCACTCTGGAGCCTCGGCATTAAGGCTCATTTCAGGCAACTGCTCCAAATACAGTGAAAACGCCGAACCAAAATGTTCGAAGATAAACTGAGTCGGTCCAAACACCAGCATAACCAGTAGTAATGCAAAAGCACCTACTACATTCAGCCTGCTTAGCCATTGCAGCCCTTTATCCATCCCCGTAAAGGCAGAAACTGAATAAACCGCTACCACTACAGCCAAAATACCTAATTGGCTAGAGACAGTGTTTTCTATCCCCATCACAGATTCAAGGCTATACCCTAGCTGTGAGGCCAGAAATCCAATCGGACCAATCGTACCGGCAGCGACCGCAATAATTGAGCAAGCATCAATAACAGAGCCAAACCAATGGTTCTCTAATCGGTCACCCAATAGCGGGTACAATAGTGCTCTCGGACGCAGTTTTACGCCACCCTGATGGTGAGCATACATTAAAACAATTGTAGCGAGTGTGCCTAACACCGCCCAAGCCAAAAAGCCCCAGTGCAAAAAGCTCTGGCTCAGTGCCGGGGTTACAGCCTCGACAGTAGAACCAGCCACATCAGGAAAGCTCGGTGGAGGCGTCATAAAGTGATAGATAGGTTCTGCGGCAGACCAAAAAACCCCGCCACCGGCAAGTAAGGTGCACATAATCATTGCCAACCAGCGGAAAGTGCCGATAGTTGGTTTCGCTTGCTTGCCCATACGTATCTTACCGTATCGGGTTACAGCGATAAGCACTGCCACAGCAAAATTGATAATCATCAACCATTGCCAGACGTACCCAAATTGTGAAGTCACTGAAGAAAACATTGACTGAATCACACTGGTAACGAGTGACAGGTCGATGAGAGAGGAAAGTAGGAAAAAACTGATGAAGCCAATCGTTAGAGCTGGAACCAGTTTATCGCCAACTTTATGTGTATTGCAGTGCATAATATTCTCACGGTTACTGTGAGGGGCGGCACATTATCAGCTTATGCGGCATTTAACCAGAAAAAAATGTCATTGAATTGGAAAAAAAACTGTGATTCGTAGCAAAAATTAGAGTTATCGGAAGGGAAAATATTCAAAATTACGTGTCTACAGCTGTTGTTCATAACATGTTTCAGTGAATGAGCATTCGTTAGAGTTCAAATGGTTTTATTGCATAAGAATGCTGTTCAAACATAAAATGACATTATTTTCACTTTGAAGGCTTTATCCTCTGGTAAACTACTTCTCCACAACTTTCATCATGAACAACAATGCTAACCAATTCTTTTCTTATTAAAAAAGTTCCTGGGTATATCACCCTACTCTTTTTCGCCACTGTTATGTCTGGCGTGCTGATGTTTTTCTCCACCGCGGATCTAACAGAAAACGTAGCAGATACCACAGGCCTAACTTTCACGCTGTTAACTGCCTCTGCTGGTAGCCCTGGGTTTCTAATCACCGTTTGCACTCTGTCCATCGTTCCGCTGCTATTGAAGTTACCCAAACAAGCCATAGTAAAACTCGGGATACAATTTGCGATTTTGCTAGTACTGAGTTTCGTCGCCAAAACAGCATTGAAACATATCACTGAAATTCCAAGGCCCTATACCTATCAACTACAAAGCTTAGGTATTGTTCATTCCGCCAACGAGTTTTATCAGCTAAGTGATGACAAAAAGGAAAAAGCCGTTCAATTAGCCACAACGAATGTCAGCAATTGGCGTACATCACATTGGCAGGGAGAGACTAACTATTCCTTACCTTCCGGACACACTATTTTTGCCGCTGTCTGTGTGGTCTTCTGGGGAGGTTTTTTCTACCGAAGGCGTCAGTTCGCAGGTGCTGGTCTTCTCATTCTTTGGGCAACTGGTGTAGGGGTAAGTCGAATTTGGCTAGGGATGCATTGGCCAACGGATATACTCGCATCTATCGCATGCGCGGGATTTTTATACTTATTCGTACCTGAATGGGACGATGAAAACTAACCCGTAACGTTCGAAAACAAAAAACGCTTCTTATGAAGCGTTTTTGATTTCCATATCACAATCCCTATTAATCACTAATGGATCGGTCTGGCTGCTCTCTAGCGTCACGGGAAACTGTGATTTACTCAACGTTAATGAGCTAGTACTATTACCGCTTCCCCCTGATACCATGACATTATTATTGCTAGATACGATTTTTAATTGCACATAGTTGCGACTATCATTTTTCACAATCAACTTAACCGTATCAGCTCCAATATCGCAGGTGATACCTAAAGGCGGAAAAGACGCTGCATTCACATGGAATGCAGCGAATAAAAGAGCAGTGATGTTTCTTACTTTCATTTAGTTAGTACTGATTTACATAAACAGTGTTGTACGATGAACCATTTGTAATTTCAACATGAGAGTAATCATTATTAGACTGTTTAACGAGAACAGTATTGTGTTTAGTTGCACCATTGTAGTAATCATCGATTAGCACAGTAGATTTAGAATAGTCACCATACTGTTTAACTGTTACATCATTATAATCAGCATTTTCGCCAAGGATATCAACAGTAGAGTAGTTTCCATTTCCTTTCTGTTTCACATCAGCACTATTCCAGTCACCACCTTTAATGCTTACCGTCGAATAATTGAAAGCACCTTTTTGATAAACATCAACATCATTGTAGTCAGCGTAATAACCAATATTCACCTTAGAGTTATTACGATAACCTTTCTGACCAACAGTTACATAATTATGGTCTGAGTTATGTTTAATATAAACACCAGACTTGTTCTTTTTACCATACTGCGAGACATCTACATCATTATGATCAGAACCGTAACTGATCTTAACTTTTGACAGGTTACCTTTATAGTTACCTGGTGATACTTGATGAATAGAGACATGGTTACCATCACTATTGTGTTTAATTTTCACATCAGACTTGTTATCCGTGTAATAACCAGTTGCTGCTGCAGATGTAGAAACTAGTGCTGCCGAAATTAATAGAGCTAGGTTTTTCATGATAATTCCTTAGATTGTGTTATCGTACAATATGATTCTTATTAAGAACTCAACTTATCTATCCTTGACTATAATTCCATTTTAATTATTCATCTATATTATCTGTTGGTCACGACTGCTTGAGTACTGATAATTCCTTCTTAACCAACAATTACAAAATATCATCAGTAAATGTTTCTGTAATTAGCGCAAGGCCTACATTGTTAAAAATAATTTTTAGCACCTGAAAGAGGTCTATCGAAGAACTCATTTTTAACAGGTCAACATATTTAATTCGTATTATTAGTATCGAACTTTCTAGATATTCTTCCATAAACCTAATCATGAAAATAAATTCTTATATATAATACTTTTATTAACATGAAGAAAAAACATTCTACTGATTATTGATGAACAGACATTCCATTTTTTAGTAAAAAAGCACCACCACAAAAATAACCATTAAATACAGCAGCTTATACCAAAAACACTCGATTACAAATTAAGACTTAATTGACTTATTATTACATGTAACCATAATGACCATAAATAAAATTCGCTGCACCCATAGGGTACAGCGAACTATACATCAATAATCTACACGTTTAATTAAACTAGTATTGAGTTACATAAACCGTGTTGTACGAAGATCCTTTCGTAATCTCAACATTTGAGTAATCATTATTTGTTTGAGTTACGTATACTGTGTTATAACTTGTCGGACCATAGTAGTAATCGTTGATTAACACATCAGACTTGCTGTAATCGCCGCCTTGACTTACAGAAACATAGTTGTAATCTGAGTTTTCGCCAAGAATATCAACATTAGACATGTTGTAATCACCATACTGATCAACATGTACGTTGTTCCAGTCACCTTTATCAATATTTACATCAGAATAATTCCAGTTTCCATCTTGATATACCCCTACAGTATTGTCATCTGCGTAGTTCTGTATACCAACCTTAGAATTATTGTAGTAACCTGATTGGCTGACATAAACACTGTTATTATCAGAGTTATAGTTAATATCTACATCTGAAGTATTCTTTTCACCATATTGATTAACAGTAACGTAGTTATAATCTGAATCATAGTCTATTAATACATCTGACGTATTACCATCATAACTACTTGGAGACGCCTGATACACTGTGACATGGTTTCCATCACTGTTGTTCTTAATTTTAACTGTCGATTTGTTATCACTATAATATCCCGTAGCTGCAGCAGATGTTGAAACAAGAGCTGCTGAAATTAATAGAGCTAGATTTTTCATGACAATTCCTTAATTGTGTTATCGAACAGTAATGCTTTTGTTCATACCATTGATGATCACATGTGTTTGACCACCAGTCTGGTTAATATCGGATTTAAAATATCTTACGTTACTTTTTTGGACGATTAACGCTTTATTGTCATTTCCATATTGCGCTATCTCACCTCGATTATTACTTCCCTTTTGTATTATTGCTGCTTTATTATTACTACCATACTGAAGAATCACTCCAGTATTATCAAAACCATCTTCGAGGACTGCTGCATAATTATCATCGCCATTTTGATCGATATATGCCTTGTTACCACTTCCTTTCTGAGCGATATAGGCATCATTACGACTACCACTTTGCTTGATCTTAGCTGCGTTACCCAGTCCGTTGTCTTTATTCTGTTGTACGATAGTTGCTGTACTATGGTACGCTCCATTTTGCTCAACATTTGCAATGTTGTCGTTGCCTAACTGTAACTCAGATAGCTTACCTAATTCATTTAGCGCAAGGTCAGTAGAATATACGTTAAAGCTAATACCTGTTACACCAGATACCAACAGAGGAATAATGAGCATTTGGTAACTTTTCATTTTCACAGCCATGCATTCAATTTGTAATTTCAGTATCGAATTTTCTAGGCATTGTTCCATGAACCTAATCATGAAACTCTTATCTCACAGTTAATACTTTTATTGAGATTAAAAACTTCTTACTCTAATCGTTAGAGGTGAATAAAGGTTACAGATATTAATAAAATAGTTTGAGTGCTAATCATAAAAAACTTAAAAGTCAACAACTTAATCGATTATATTTTGGCTTTGATTTTATTGATATCACTTTCAGGGTCATATTAATAAAAACAATCAAGTTATTGCCACTGCAACAATAATAATAAAAATGTCTTTATTATTAGTATCTTAATTATTTGTCAAGCAACAGTTATTATCTCATAACTGAGAATGAAATATTAAGAATAAGTAAAAGATCAACTGAGACCAAATAAAAAAGCCCTCTCAATGAGGGCTTCAAATATCATGAGGGGAAAATGATTAGATAATAGGTTTCGAACGTAGCATATACTCTTGGATAATAGGGTGCTGAAGGTCGGCGTCACGAAGCGGCTCCCACAATCCAGCCTGGATACCATCAACAACCACATGAACGACAGCTGCATCTATCGCTGACATTACCGCGAGGTTAACTGGCTCGTTAGTTGTATAGCCAAGCTCAGCCTCCAGTAAGTCTTTATAATCTATAAACTTAAATACACCAGTTTGAAGTTCTTTCGACAAGATAGTTTTACTGGTTGTGACACTAAGCAAAATACGCCCACTACGCACATCAACAGCTCGGACATTGACGGTAACCTGATCCGTTCGGTACTGGCCCGAAGCACCAATACCTAGATAACGAGCCCCGGCACCTCCTGTCCTTACATTACTGTCGTATGCCACTATCCCTCCTTCAACCATAATATTTGCAGAAGCTAATGAAGGTAGGTGAACACCATGATTAGTCGGGATCTCATCCTTTTTCTGAGCCGCTCGAATAATTTTTCGCTCGGTCAGCAAATTTTGCAAACCCTCTCGTTCAAGCGGTATGAACCATTTGGAATCCAGTAGTGCAGTCGTTAACAGTGCAGCCCCTCCCTGCGGGACAGCCGTTGAAAAGTTACTGTTAGGCTGTGGCTTGTATTGACCTGTTTGATCCCTAAAATCATAGACCGATACGAATACTTTTCCTTTAGGCAGCGGTAACGAAACAAGGTCTTGATATGCTACCCCTCTTGCCATCAATGTTGGCTCTTTGCTTATTTCCGGCGTCTCAAGTGACATCGAACATCCGGATAATAAGAGCAGCAAGCTCCCCCAAACTAGCGCTTTCATCCACCTTCTCCCTATAAATCCGGTACCAGACCACTCACCTGAATTGTCGACGATTCACCTGTTTCTTTATCAGTTATTTGAATAACCAAACTACCGTTGTTATCAACAATGTTCAGTATGAAATCATTTGTAACAAGCTGACCAGTATTTCCGTTACCGACATCAGACAATAACTGACTTATCAAGCGAGACTCTAGACTGGCTGCCAAACGCTCCAAGTCTGACTGTTCATCAAGCAAACCATCATCCGGTGCTTTATGATCATTAATTGCATTGGCTACTCCCAACAAATGAGCACTGTTTAGTGGATTACCACCGAAGCTGGGATTAATCGGCGTATAGACCAGTTCTGACGCCGAGACCTTAGCCGATATTGCTATCAGACAAGCTAAGGCGAGTATGCTCCCTTTCATGATTAGTCCTCTTATATTTCGTCATAATCAACATCAAAGGTATCTTTTAAATATCGCTCTATACGCCACCTCACGACATAAGAACTAACCGTTTTAATTGCATCATCCACCTTTGCTTCTATTTGATCTCGCCCAGGGGATACTGCCGTACGGTAGATAATTGCTTGTCGGTGAAGAACCGTAATAATGCTTCCCGACAGAGCTGTAGGGCGCTCTTTTACCGTAAGGTTCTCTTCCAAATCTTCAAATTCATCATTTAACTTTTGAGAAAAGAGAGAATAAAAATCCTCTCCCAGCCGTGTCATGGTGCGATCTATCACCACACCACTGATTTCTTTCAAATCATCAAGAGTGCCATTTTTCTGTTCTAGTGGAGGGCCATTTTCGAGTGGTTTTCCTTCTTCAGCCTCCACTAAATATGCCGGTAACAACAACAACACAGGAAATAGTGCGTTAATTACTAGCTTCATAATGGCAAGTCATTGTAATGATTGTTTTTTGCCCACATAAAAGCCTGCATCCTGTTCTTCACATTGATCTTTTTAAACACGTTATACAGATGCGTCTTTACAGTGTTCTCGCTGACAAATAATGTTTCAGCGATTTGGACATTTGATGCGCCTAACACAAGCAACTGCATTATTTCTTTTTCTCTTGTCGTTAGGTTCGCCGTCGATTTCGCGACAATGGCATCCTTATTTCGGTACGAAGCAATAAGATCATTAGTAAGCTTGCGGCTTAACCACAACTCTCCTTCAAGTACTTTCTTCATTCCTTTGGCAACAACATTCATGCCATCCCCAGCAAAAAAAACCCCAACCATATTTGGCCATTTTGCTATGACATTAACAGCAACATTGTTTGGTGAGTTAATTAATACTTCGTTACCACTTACCGACTTTTCAATAAGAAATTTAATATACAAATCTAATGACTCATCATCAATATGTGTGTTATCAATGATAATGAGTACGGAGCTCTTTGATGGGATAGACAATCCAGGCAAACCCTCAATCGTGCTCATTTTTATAGAGATATCCAGTGATTTCTCAAGGTAATCTCTAAATAGTGAGGATTGTAAACTGGAATCACAGATGAAAATTAAATCATTATATTTATTGCAAGCCATCTTAATATTCCCTTACTATAAATATCTTATTACTAAGACTTTTTAAATCTAGAACATAGTGTTAAAACATCAAGACGCCAAAAGAAAATATTCATGATTTTTACCATAACCGCCTAATGTTTAAGGATATTTATTATTCTTAATATTAATAATCAAACTCATGCTTTTTCAGCACTTGGAATTTAATTATTAAATTCACCAAAAAACATCTACTAAAAAAGTTGTATTATTTATATTTAAGACTAACTAAAAGTCTAAACAACAATAATCTTGATTAAGATTACAAAGGGATTAATGAGGGATAAGAGTTACCTTGCACGAGCAGTGCAAGGCTTTGATTATAATGGGGCTTTTGGTATGAAAGGTATTATTATGACAAAACAATCTTAATATGTTTGAACATTATGTTCATATTCAACAATAATCTGGTTTCCGCTATACCGAACATTCCTGATGTTGCCATCAACAATGTAGGTATTGGTCAACATCACTGAGTTTGGCAACGTTCCACCAACTTGCTGCCTCAGAGAAGGTAACGTTATTGCTGGGTCAACACCAATATAATCGCAAAACTGGTTGACAAAACTGTGCTCTAGCGGCACCTGACCCCGTAAAATATCTGAAAACACCAACTGGCTGAGCCCAAGCCTCTTTGCCATCTCAATTTGGGTAACCCGCATCTTTGCCTTATAGCTCATCCATGTGTCGTGTAATACTTGTCGGTCTTTTTCTGTGTACTGCATACCCATAAACCTTAGCGTCATTTTATCTTTATCCTTTGATTAAAACTCAAATACCAAAAGCAAATGTCAGAACAACGTTAGGGTTAAGAAATCAACCGCAAAACTTTGACTGCAAACAGAACATAGATATACTCACAAGATTGGTTTCCTTGTTTAAGTTATAGGTAGTGCATGCAACGGCTGCTGCAGATCGTATCAAAAATCATGATGCTTGCAATGCTATTCACAGTACTTACATCATCTGTGAATGCTGATTCGATCTACTCGAAGGAACAACCAACAAGTGATGGCTGTCGAATGACCTCGGCAAAAGCATGCCACGCTACAATGTGTAACGTTAACAAGATAGATGAGCATAACTCAAGCCCAAGCTGCTGCATTGATCACGACTGTCATGCCAACAGCGTACAATTTGCAATTCTCACCCATTTAACCCAGATTTCAGTTCCTTCTACCGGCCAAGTATTTACCGAGCTGGTGGGTGAACGCCAATTCTTCTACGATGTGATTCTACGCCCACCTGTTTTGTCCTAAATGACCGAGCAAGCCACATTTAGTCCAGCTTGCTCAAAGCATTTCACGACATCTAATTCAATTGAATTTTTATCATTAGAAAAACAGGATTTATCAATGAAACTTAATCACATTATGGCCCTATCCCTACTGGTAACCAGCACATTCACAATCGCTGAAACGATTAAGGGAACTAACTACCAATCCCCTTCCTGTGGCTGCTGTAAAGACTGGGTAAAACACATGGAAGACAACGGCTTTGAACTGGACGTGGTACTTGAACAAGATATGACAGCCAAAAAAATTGAGCTGGGCATTCGTCCTGAGTACGCATCATGCCATACCGCAGAAATTCAAGGATATACTTTTGAAGGGCATGTCCCTGCAGAAGACATTCAGCGTTTCATCGACTCTAAGCCTTCTCGAATGATTGGTCTTGCCGTTCCTGGTATGCCGATGGGTTCACCAGGGATGGAATATAAAGATCAACAGGACCCATTCAACGTTGTTGCCTTTGATGAAAAAGGGAAAACGATGGTATGGGCTCGTCATAATCAATAAGCCTTAACCAAGATATATAACCAACAATCACTAGATAGTGAATTAACTATATTTCGGGCAGAAAAGATACCCTCTTCTGCCCGTTTCTAGCTAAGCTATCCTTCCAAACAGAGCACGATTAGGGTCTTCATTCATTGCCCACTCACAATCTGTCTCACGTTTATCTAAATACACTTGTATCCCATTGAAATAAGTAAAGGCCACAAGTTCTGATTCTTGCGTGAAGTACTCAAAGAAAGCATCCTCATGTTCAGCAAGTTGACTTAACGTTGAAATTCCTTCTTTCAGCACCCATTGAATCGCATGAGGCGAAATCATGGTGCGGCTCAGTATCAACTCTGTAATTTCAGACACTGCCACATCAATACCTAACGCAGGCTTAGTCTCTTCCCTTGACTGTGCACTCTCTTCTGCCAACATCACTTTCAAACTGACTATACTTGCTTCCCGCTCTTCTGCAGAATAACCATATGTCGTTTTGGCAAACCGAAGAGCATATGCCAAGCGGTTACGACCCACAACTTCTACCACATCTTCAAGATATGGCTGAGGGATATTATACGCCTTGGCCAGCTGTACAACGGCCTGCACCAAACTGGGGTAAATTATGCCGTTAAATTCAACCTGAAAACTACTTGTTATACCCATAACAGGTAAACCATCAATAGTCAGTGGCCAGCCGGAATAATTGACACGGTACTTGGCAATCTCAAACATTTTCCAAGCACTTTCTCGAAAACCTTCAAGGGCTTTTCCCTCAAACTCTGAATCCTCAAGTTCCTCTTTTGTCCAATTCGCGCCAATTTGCAGGTGTTTCTCATACTTGCGATGCAGCTTCTCTTTCACTTTATCGCGTAGCAAATCTAAACCACTAACTTTTATTGAATGACAAAAGGTATAGCATTCCTGACAGCACGGTACCATTATCGGCAGTTGCTGCCGATCGTAGTTTGGTGATGCCATAAATGAATAAGACTCATAGTAAGGCTCGCCACAAAACCAGCATGTATGACGATACTCGAAAGGAACATCAATTGATTGGTAACCAGATGATTGAACACTACTTTTATTATTCATTATTCAATAACTTAAATATTAATCAGCCTGCTTTATTCGCAATGCTGTAGAAACTATTACTTCTAATTACAACACATTAATGGTCATTTGGGGGAATGCTTTTGACATTAAGGCGTTTACCAGTATGATTCGACATCGTTAAATGGTTTCAGTGAGCTAGCATAGGCTCAAAAAAAAAGAGCTTAAATAATGATTAGAGAAAATACCTTAACTGCCGCTAACAATTGGACAAAACCCTTCGTATCAGAAGTCGCAGAAGTATTAAATTTGTTGCGTGAAAATGGTTATGAATCAGCAGCTTTGGTGAAGTTAACCGGTTTGTCGGAAGGGAAGCTTTGCGACTGGACAGCCCGCTATAAAAGGGAACCTGATGAAATATCGACAATTCCGTACCCATGCTGGTGTTTTCTTCTCGGACTAGTTGGCCATCCAAACATTCAAAATAATGGCCAGCCCTACCCCGTCGATGCCCGTAAGGTCATGCGCGCATTTAAACCTGACGCATTCTTACCCGCGAATAAATTTGTTAAACCAACAGCAAAGCAACTACGTAGGATTATTGGTGAGGAGACATTTACAAAATTGTCAGCCGATGATTTAGCCGGTATTTTCAATTGGAAGCCAGGGCAGTTTCAGGACAACCTAGACAAAGGTAATCTCCCTTTCTTAAACTGGTGCCTTATTCTGATGTTTATGGGTTTCAATATCCAAAAAATGATCTTAACTGATCTCGATTCAGAACTAATCCTAGGTTAGATTCTCTATTTACCGCGCCATAAATTTACGTTTAGGGCGCGGGTATTAAACTAGTCTAATGTTTGAGCCTCAAGCAAACGTTCTTTACGCAGCCTCTCAGCTTCCATCACCGCATTGATCTCTTCCATCAGACCATCGACATCCGCTTTTTCCGTACTCTCATCAAATTCACCGGTCAGCTCAGTATCAGGCGTGAGCTCTCCCGCTTCAAACAATGCCCACATCTCTTTTGCATACTGGGTACCCAGTAATTCCGGTGCATACTGGCCATAATATACGGTCATATTATTAACATCACGCTCAAGCATCCACTTCGCATTATTATTCGCGGCAGCATCGACTGCTTGAGGCAAATCGATGATAACGGGGCCTGATTCATCAACCAGCACGTTGAACTCAGACAAGTCACCATGAATCAAACCAGCACAAAGCATTCGAGTTACAAACTGAATAATAATTTCATGACCTTTCAAGGCCTGTTCAGCCGTCAGGTTGACATCATTTAGGCGCGGAGCAACCATACCTTCGCCGTCAGTTACCAGTTCCATCAACAATACACCATCAAAACAACCATAAGGTTGCGGCACACGCACGCCAGCACTCGCAAGTGCATACAGTGCATCTACCTCGGCACTTTGCCAAACTTTTTCTTGCTCATCCCGGCCAAATTTGGAGCCTTTTTCCATCGCACGAGCACGGCGACTATTACGTACTTTCCGGCCTTCTCGATATTGCACTGCTTGTTTAAAACTGCGCTTATCTGCTTCTTTGTAAACTTTGGCACACCGAATATCGTCACCACAGCGCACAACGTACACTGACGCCTCTTTACCACTCATCAATTGGCGTAGAACTTCGTCCACCAAACCATCATCAACCAAAGGTTGTATTCGCTTAGGTATTTTCATTGCGCCTTTATACATGACTTGGTTGTAAGATGGAATATCAGAACTAGCAGACTGCGATCCAAATGAGCTTCGTTTTACCACGTTGATAATTGTACTAACTCATATTAAGCGTTAAAATACGTGCCCCTTTTCTGAATGAGTGTGATTGGATGTCTGAACAGAAGCGAAAGGCGCTGAAGAAAATAGCTAAATGCCTAGAGCTGGGTAACTCTGCGAACGTCAATGAAGCCGCACAAGCGATCAAAATGGCACATCGTCTGATGCTCAAGTACGGTCTGGAACAAGACGATATTGAATTCATTCAGATGGGTAAAACCAAGTCTTCGACACTTCTGCCTACCGATATCAATCAACAGATCCTCAAAATTATCCGAGGGATCAATCGTCGGTTTGGTGTCGAATGCGTACTCACCAATTACAAAGGGCTGAAACAGGCCGAGTTCATCGGGGTTGCGGAACGTGCCATCTTTGCGGCTTTTGCTTTCGATGTTGTTTATCGCGAGATGAACCAACAAACAGGCCAGTTCCGTAACAGTTTTGCAGGTACCGGTACCAGCTCCGCAGAAGTAACTCGTCGTGTTGGTTCATTCCTGGCGGGTTGGATTGAAGGGGCACTTGAGAAACTCCCCGAACTCAATACCGATGATGACCATGACAAGCGCATGAGTAATTATATTGATAAAGAGTTTGAGAACATCGACCGAGAAACCTTCAAAAAACAGCTGCAGGAAGCAATGAAAGCACTTACCGACGATTATGAAAAAGGCATGAAAAAGGGGCGCTCTATTTCGGTAAACCGTCCTGTCGGCGGTAACAGAGCTCATGATCCCAAACTACTGGGATAACTTAAAACACACAGTTGTACAGCTGCGCTCAAATGCAGCTGTCTTTGATCTTCTTGAAGATTAATCCACATAGCAACAATGGCTTATACACCTTAATGGTTACTCGATCTTCTTTTGCGTTCAAAAAAGAAGCAAAAGAATCAAATTCTTCATCAACCTGTAATGAAGTGGGATGTAAATCGCATTTTTGTGATAGAATGAAACAAAATCCCCTAAAACCGATAGCCTTCACACATGAAATTCCCTGGTCAGCGTAAATCAAAGCATTACTTTCCAGTTAATGCCCGCGATCCATTAGTTGCTCAAATTCAGCAAGAAAATCCGCTATCTCGAACCCACTTAGTTGGTGTCGGTCAAACCATTGTTGATATTGAAGCGCGTATTGACGATGACTTTCTGCAGCGTCACTCTCTAAGTAAAGGCCACTCATTGGTTCTTGACGAAGATAAAGCAGAACTGCTTTACCAGGAGCTAAAAGAGCGCAATCTGATCAGCCATGAATACCCAGGCGATACCATCGGTAACACTCTGCACAACTACTCCGTACTGGCTGACGATAAGTCGATCCTGCTAGGTGTGATGAGTCAAGATTTAAAAATCGGTTCTTATGCTTACCGTTACCTGTGCAACACATCATGCCGGATGGATCTTGATTATTTGCAACCTGTTGATGGTCCTATCGGTCGTTGCTATACCCTAATCACCGAAGACGGCGAACGTACGTTTGCTATCAATGAAGGTGAAATGAACCAGCTTAACCCGGAAAACATCCCTGAATGCGCGTTTGAAAACGCTTCCGCGTTAGTGCTTTCATCGTACCTTGTGCGCGGCAAGCCTGGCGCACCAATGAAAGAATCGGCGCTAAAAGCTATCGAGCACGCCAAGAAATACAACGTGCCGGTTGTTCTGACCTTGGGTACCAAATACGTTATAGAAGGTTTGCAGGAATGGTGGATCGAGTTTCTAAAAGAACACGTAACCTGTGTTGCGATGAATGAAGAAGAAGCCGAAGCCCTGACCGGTGAAAAAGACCCTCTGATTGCTGCTGACAAAGCTCTTGAGTGGGTTGATATGGTACTTTGTACCGCAGGTCCTGTTGGCTTGTACATGGCCGGATATACCGACGAAACACTAAAGCGTGAATCGACGCTGCCGTTACTGCCGGGCCGTATCGCCGATTTTAACAAGTTTGAGTTTAGCCGTCCGATGGTAAAATCAGCTTGCGAGAACCCTATTCGAGTCTATTCTCACATTGCGCCATACCTTGGCGGACCGGTTGAGATCAAAAATACCAACGGTGCTGGTGATGCTGCATTGTCTGCTCTTCTGCACGATATGTCTGCAAACCGTTACCACAAAGAGAATGTACCGAACTCAGGCAAGCATACTGGTCAATTCTTGACGTATTCATCATTCTCTCAGATTTGCCAGTACTCTAACCGAGTCAGTTACGAAGTTCTAACTCAACATGCTCCGCGACTATCCCGCGGACTACCAGAGCGTGAAGACTGCCTGGAAGAGGCATACTGGGAGCGTTAATTCGCAGCAATCACCATGCTAAAAACGGAGCCTCATGGCTCCGTTTTTATATCCAAGAAAAATCAATAAACTACTGATACACTTTCGCCGAGCGGCCTCAAACAATAATTCGAGGCCGCTCCTAATGCCACTTAACGATCACTTAAGATCCTTAACTGATCAACATGATTCTAATACCGGAAGAAATTGATTTTGTCACTGACATCACTCGTGTAACCAGCAACCCGATTACTCTCTTCCTGCGCCATCTGCGAACCTCTCCCGATATTTTCTGCCGCTTCATTAATCGCGACAATGCTACGATTTACTTCCTCGGTAACAGCAGCTTGTTCTTCGGCAGCACTCGCAATCTGATGTGCCATATCCTGGATCTTGCCACTTTGTACGCTCACTTCTTCAAGAGCTTTCACAGCCTCTTCTGCATGAGACATGCACTTATCACTCAACCCCCGATTTATCTGCATCGTATCAACGGCTTGCTTACTGCTTGTCCGCAGACCATTAATCATTTGCTGAATTTCATCTGTAGAGTCTGCCGTTTTGGTTGCTAAATTGCGCACTTCATCAGCCACTACGGCAAAACCTCGGCCTTGCGCACCAGCACGGGCAGCTTCAATCGCAGCATTCAATGCAAGCAGATTTGTTTGCTCGGAGATATTTCGGATCACCTCCAAAATACTACCAATGTTATTGGTTTGAACTTCCAACTCTTCAATCACTTGCGTTGCCTCAACAACATTCTTCGCAAGTTCACGCAAGCCTTCCGCATTTTCTCCAACAACATCCTGCCCTTGAGCGACCGATTGTTGAGTTAGAGACACCGCATCAGCCGTTTCCTGTGCATTGTCTGAGACACTATGAGCCGTCGATGACATCTCATTGGTTGCTGCGACAACTTGCTCAATCTCCAAACTCTGAGCCATTATCTGCGCTTGGCTCTGCGTCGCTGCCTCTGCTGTCGCCACTACACTCTGCGAGAGCGAACCAACGGAACCGGCCACATCCGTCACAATGCCTCGTACATCGGAAATGAAGGTATTCAAGTGGCTAGCCAACTGGCCCGTTTCATCTTTGCGAACAATATCGATATGTTGTGTTAAGTCACCACCAGACTGAGTCAACGCTTTAACACGTGCAACCAACACGCTAATTGGAGAAGCGATTGATAGCGATACAAACCACATCATCACTAAGCCAAGCAAAGCCGAGATAAAACCGACGACCATTTGCCCAGTCAGATTACTTGAGAAATGTCCAACAACGGTATCAACAATAGCTTGGGCATTCGCTAAGGCTATCTCCTGAGGCGCAACAACAATCACTTCCCATTCCGTATTGGTACCTACAGTCTTAAAGCTCTCGGCAGCAATCAAGTTACTACCAGACGTTACCGTTTCACCAAGGCGACGATCAGTGATCAACGCTTGCAAAGAAGTATCTGATAGCATCTTGCCGATATTACCAGGCTCGGCACTGTCCGCACCGACAATCCCTAGCGCACTTAAAATAATCACCCGCGAGTGGCCTGATATCAAATTTTGACTGGCACTTGATGCCAACGACTGTAGGAAATCAAGCGAATAATCGACACCGAACATTCCTGCGAACTTGCCGTCACGCAAAACAGGCGCAACAAATGAGCTCATCAAAGTTGAGACGCCCTGAATCTCATAACTTGCAGGATCTATCACACAAGCCTGCTTCGTTTCCATTGGGCATAAATACCATTCAGACTCACGGATCCCAGTATTGGTCAGGCGAGTTGAATAAAAAGGAAATGTTGCTTCCACATCTACTTCGCCAGAAGGAGAGCGGTTAAAGTATGGACTAAATTCACCATTTGACTGGGCTAGTTCCGTTCCCTTATAACGGCTTGCTTGACCGTCAAATCCATTGACTTCCCAACCACTGTAAATACCAATAATATTTGGCGTGTTCTTGATAGTATTCTCTAGTAATTGAGTAACACTATGACGCGATATATTTGGATCTTCGCCACTGAAAGCTGAGGAATAACTGGTTGCAACTTCCATTGCCTGATTGAAAACAACATTGATTTTACCAGCCTCGACCTGAGCGGATAAACTTAACTGCTCTTTCAAACCCGCTTCAGCATCATGCAATACTAACCCATCCAACTCTTGCATGAGTTTATCACCGTTATAATAACTGTAACCAAGCATTGCTATAGTTACCGCGAGCAAACTAGCTCCGCCAAACAACATGATCTGTTGCTTAATACTTGAAAACTGCATAGGAACCCCTTTACTACATTTTCCTCTTCAATCACCGAATAGAGAGACTATCAAATTTGATAACGTCACTACCCTAGCCAAGCTATTGACCACATAGAAGAATTTGTAAATAACTTAAATACAGAAGTTAATTTCTATAACCATAATATTTGTAAGGGAGGAACCTAGCATACGCCACTGTCGCATACAAAATACTTTAATTAAAACTATGGCACAGAAAGCACAAATATTTTCCAATATTCCTTATAGCAATATATAAGCGCTAATATAAAAATAATTAAACAGCTAAATATAACAAAAAAGCTTCAAAGAAATAACAGCCAAAATACCAACCACATATTAAGTCTTATATTAACACTCTCCTCTTTCGGCTCTATCCCGATACAAAAAACGGAGCCTGAGCTCCGTTTTTTTCAATGATGAGTTTAATTAATCAGCATTCTGCAATCGCATTTCTTACCCGCTTATCCGAAACCGGATAAGGTGTACCGAGCTGTTGCGCAAAATAACTTACGCGCAACTCTTCAATCATCCAGCGAATGTCTTTCACTTTCTGCGGTACTGGCTGCCCTTTCGGGATCTTATTCAATAGCTCTTTATAGTCTGATACCACTGACTCAATCTTCAGAATATGCACCCGATCTTTATTCGGATCAATAGGAAGCTTCTCCATCCGACGCTCAATCGCCTTCATATAACGCAAAATATCCGGCAAACGCTTCCAGCCACATTCTGTGGCGAAACCTTTGAATATCAAGCCGTCAATCTGCGCCTTAATATCTGACAAAGCAAAAGCCATTGTTAAATCAACACGACCTTTCAAGCGTTTGCTAATACTAAATGCCGTGGTCAAGATAGCTTCGACTTGTTTGGCAATCTCTACGACAGTGTCACCCAGTTCGCCACGAATATGCTCTTTCAACGCTTCAAACGATTCAGGCTCCCATACCAAACCGCCCTTCTCTTCGATCAGCTTATCAATACCGCAGGCAATACAGTCATCAATCAGATCCAGCACTCGACCATATG
>Ga0209379_10000618_pt1 | contig 27552 bp, 24 predicted proteins | sample tdDd001_FD_187124 | JGI IMG/M metagenome (GOLD analysis project Ga0209379, IMG submission 187124) | Marine sediment microbial communities from the Atlantic coast under amendment with organic carbon and nitrate - tdDd00.1 (SPAdes)... | ecosystem: Environmental > Aquatic > Marine > Coastal >...
ACCATAACGTCGCCAATAATTAGCACGTTAAAATTGGAAAAACTTTCGAAGGTTTTTTCTAATTCAATTTTGTTCACTATCAATTGATTTTTGAATTGCTGTCAGCAAAGATAAACAAATCTGCCTTTTCATGAATTTTTAGTGTTTTCCTTATGCATTTTTAACATTTATATGGAATCAACTTACATAGGATCAACATCAAAATTAATTTGAATGGCCTTAAATCTGTCAATTTCTTTTATAAAATTAGCTTGTTGATTCAATATCCATTTTGCTTTTGCAGGAGAACTCTTCTTTTCAATTTTAAGTAAAATGTTCACAATGTAATTGTTTTGAATACGATTTATAACTGGTGCCTGAGGACCAAAAACACGCACTCCAAATATTTTTTTTAATGATTTGGCTAAATATTCAGCAGCTTCATTTACCAAATGCTGCTGTTTGTGTTTCATACCTATATTAATTAATCGATAATAGGGCGGATATATATATTCTTGTCTTTCCAGTAGTTGAGAAGAGTACATTTCTTGATAATTGTTCTTAACCACACTTTGAATGATAGGATGATCGGGTGCGTAGGTTTGAATTAAGACTTTTCCACGTTTCTTTTTTCGACCGGCTCGACCTGATACCTGTGCCATCATTTGGAAGCTTCGTTCATAAGCTCTAAAGTCAGGATAATTCATCATTGAATCCGCATTTAGAATACCTACCAAACTAACATTGTCGAAATCCAAGCCTTTTGAAACCATTTGTGTTCCTACCAAAATATCCAATTCATGATTTTCAAACTGGTAAATCAGTTTTTCGTAGGCACGTTTTTTTCTTGTGGTATCCAAATCCATTCGGGCAATTCTTGCATCCGGAAAAAAAGCAGATAATTCCTCTTCAATTTTTTCGGTACCAAAACCTCTATCTTCAATATCGGTTGATCCACAATGATTGCAATTTACCGGAGGATGTGTACCATGTCCACAATAGTGACAAGTAAGTTGATTGTTGTGCCGATGGTAAGTGAGACTAACAGAACAATTGGGACAATTTGGTACCCAACCACAAGATTTACATTCCAAATAAGGTGCATATCCACGTCGATTCTGAAATAAAATTACCTGTTCTTTATTTTCCATACAGGTTTCCATCATTTTAATCAAATCAGGAGAAAAGATGGATTTCATCTGTTTTTTTCTACGTGCTTCCTTTATATCCGAAACGATAATTTCCGGCATTTCAAGATCTTGATGACGTTGAAATAATTCCACCAATCCATATTTTCCTTTCTGTGCGTTAAAATAGGTTTCAACGGCGGGAGTTGCTGTTCCTAAAAGAGTTTTTGCTTGGTGTAGATGTGCCAGATATAATGCGGCATCACGAGCATGATAACGTGGTGATGGATCGAATTGTTTGTAAGTATTTTCGTGCTCTTCATCTACAATGATAAGTCCTAAATTATTAAATGGTAGAAAAATAGAAGAACGAACTCCGAGAATTATCTGGTAGGATCTTTCGGAATTATTCTCAAGAATGTTGTTATATATTTCTACTCGTTCAGCATCGTTAAATTTAGAATGATAAACACCTACTTTGTTTCCGAAAACCGATTTCAATCGATTAATAATTTGAGTAGTAAGCGCAATTTCGGGTAAAAGATAAAGAACTTGTTTGCCTTTTTTTATTTGCTCTTCAATTAGATGAATGTAAATTTCTGTTTTTCCGCTTGAAGTTACTCCGTGCAATAAAACACAATTTTGATTTTCGAAATGAGTTCGTATTTCACCAATTGCTTTTTCTTGATATTGGTTTAATATTTTTAATTCAGAAGATGATATTTCGGAATGATCAAGTCGATCAACTTTTTCAAAATAGATTTTTAGAATGTTCTTTTCTATCAAACTTTTTAAAATGGTACGTGAACAATCTATCGATTTTAACAATTCTAGAACGCTAACTTTTTGTGGGGTTTCTTCAAAAAAGTGCTTTGATAGATTTAAATAAGAGTATAATAATTCCTGTTGTTTCTTGGCTCGTTTTAATTTGTTAAGGATTTCACCCATTTCATCTTCCTGGAAATCCGAATTTAAACAGACAAACTCCTGTTTTTTTTCCTTGTATCCAGCTGAGATTTGTTCATCAATCGAAACAGCACCTTTTTCGAGAAGTGATTTAACTTGTGGTAAAGTATTTTTTAATCCAACAGCTTGATTTAAGCTGGAGATACTTACATCTTTCGAATGAGTTAAAACATTTAAAATTTGCTCTTCGGTCTTATTTAAGGTTGAATCTGTATTGAAATCAGAGTTAATCGAAATTTTAGTTTGGCTCTCAAGTTTTAAGCCAGAAGGAACAGCAGCTTTGTAAACATCACCTAAAACTGCCTGATAATATTGCGATATCCAATCCCAAAATTTCAATTGATAGCCATTGATAACATGAGAACTGTCGAGACAGGATAGGATATCTTTTACTTTGTAATCGGAAGGTTCGTTGTTGTGAAGTTTTCTGACAATTGCTGTATACAGCTTTTTATTGCCCAAAGGAACAACTACCCTTTTTCCAATGGCCACATCTGTTTTTAACTCTTCCGGAATGGAATAAGTGAAAAGTCCGGCCAAAGGAAGTGGCAGTATAACATCTGCAAAATTTGAATTGTTGTTCATTAGAGAGGCATTTTCCTCAAAGTTATCAGTTCTGACTGAAATCCCAAGAAGGAATCTCAATCAGAAGAAAATATCATGAACAAGAATGTTGCAGAATGTAAAATTAGATAGAAAGAATCTCGTTGATGTACAGATAAGTATCCTTTACTTTCTTTTTATTTTTAATGGTTTTGTTAAAAGGAACATGTGATACTTCACCGTGAACCATACCTACCATTATACTTTTTTGATCATCAAGCAATGCTTCAACAGCAGCAACACCTAATGTAGATGCTGTTACACGATCGAAAGCAGATGGAGAACCACCACGTTGCATGTGCCCTAGTATCGATACTCGAATATCATATTCAGGATGTTCTTTCTCGATTTCTTTTGCAATTGTATATGCTCCACCAGATTTATCACCTTCGGCAACAATTACAATACCACTCGATTTGTGTTCTTTGTATCCTTTTTCAAGATAAGCTTGCAATTCGGCTGCATGAGTTTCTTTTTCAGGAATCATAATAGCCTCAGCACCGGTAGCAATACCACTACGAAGAGCAATAAATCCAGCATCACGTCCCATCACTTCAATAAAGAATAAACGGTTGTGAGCGCTTGCAGTATCGCGAATCTTATCAACTGCATCAATAACAGTATTGATAGCTGTATCGTAACCAATTGTGTAATCAGTACCATACAAATCGTTGTCAATAGTTCCAGGGATTCCAACAACAGGAATATCGTGCTCCTGAGTAAAGATACGTGCACCAGAAAAAGTACCATCTCCACCAATCACAACCAAAGCATCCATTTTATTTGCGACCATTTGATCGTAAGCTTTTTGTCTCCCTTCTACGGTTCTAAACTCGTCGCTTCTTGCTGAACAAAGAATAGTTCCTCCTTTACCAATGATATTACTTACATCGTGAGATTTCATTTTTTTGAAATCACCACTGATTAAACCTTCGTAACCTTGTTTGATACCGAATACCTCCAACTTATTGAAGATAGCAGTACGAACAACCGCACGAATTGCTGCATTCATTCCAGGAGCATCGCCCCCTGATGTAAGCACACCTATTTTTTTAATTCTTGACATGCTAATAATTATTTTATTTTCAAGTTTGATTTTTTCAACAACGTCATTCATTAACCATCCTGGAGTCGAAGTTGCACCACTAACACCAACAGATTTACCTCTATCGAACCACTCCGACTTAATTTCGTCAGGACCGGTAATGAAATAACTATTCGGGTTTGCATTTTTACAAACATCGAACAAAAGTTTACCATTTGAACTCTTCTGACCACTTACAAACACCATAACATCGTGTTTGGTTGCAAAATCTTTAATCAAAGGCACACGATTGGCAACCTTTCGGCAAATTGTATCATGCGATTTAAATGAAGCTTTTACCGTTTTTTTTAATTGTTCGGTAACCAATTTAAATCCTTCAATGGTTTTTGTGGTTTGTGAAAATAAGATTACTGGTAAATCAAGATTAACTGATTTTAAATCTTTTAACGTTTCAACCACTATGGCATTTCCATCGGTTTGTCCAACCAGACCATTTACTTCGGCATGTCCTTTTTTGCCGTATATTACAATTTGTCCGTTCGATTTTTTTATCTCGCGGTAAGCTTTTTTTATTCTTTTTTGAAGATTTAATACAACCGGACAAGTAGCATCGATAATTTCAATTTTATTGTCCTTTGCTGTTTTGTACGATGAAGGTGGTTCGCCATGTGCGCGAAACAAAACCTTTTTTGCTTTTACAGCATTAAATTCTTCATGATCGATTGATTGTAAACCCAAACTTTGCAGGCGATCAACCTCGGTACTGTTGTGAACAATGTCACCAATACAATAGAGTTGCTCTTCTTTTGTAAGTGATTCTTCTGCTTTGTTTATTGCATTAACAACACCAAAACAAAAACCGGCATTTGGATCAATTTCAATCTTCATTATTTAATCTCATTCATTCTTTCTACAATCCAATCCAACTGCTCTGCTGGAGTAAGATTGCTATTGTTAAGAACTATTGCATCATCGGCTTTGCGTAATGGACTTTCATCACGATTTTCGTCGATGTAATCTCTTTTCTGAACATTTTCACGAATTGCATCTAAGGAAACATCTTCTCCTTTTTCTTTCAATTCTTTGAAACGTCGAATGGCTCTTACTTCTACATCAGCAGTCATGAAAATTTTCAATTCAGCATTAGGGAAAACTACAGTTCCAATATCTCTACCGTCCATGATTACTCCACCAGCTTTGCTCAATTCACGTTGAAAAGCAACCATTTTCTCACGTACAAATTTGATTGTAGCAATCAAACTTACATTGTTCGAAACGTCAAGACTTCTGATTTCATCTTCAACCAATTCTCCGTTAAGATAGGTTTCGTGACGTTGTTTTTCATTGTTGTATTTAAACGAAATGCTTACCTGATCGATATGATGAGCCAATTTGTTTTCATCTACAACATCGGAAGAAATCAAATTGTTGCGCATTGCAAATAAAGTTACAACGCGGTACATTGCACCACTATCAATATAGGTGTAATTTATTTTTTTTGCCAAATCTTTGGCGACTGTGCTTTTTCCGCATGACGAATGACCGTCAATTGCTATAATTAGTTTCTTTTCAGATATATCCATTCTATTTATTGCTCGAAATTTTTGTGCAATTGCGTACAAAAGTAAAAAGAAAATCGATCAAAAAGTTAGAAAAAGCTTTAAAAATGATGGGGTTTTGAGTGAGTACTTCTTAGTAAACGATTGCGCTGCGGTTTTTTTGACGAAAAATTATCGAAAATTAAAATTGCTTAGTCTAGTACTAATAGAAAAATGATTGCTTGCACCTGCCAAATGATATTTTGCAGAAGCATAACTGATATGAAATCGTGAAACCTTAAATCCAAATCCCCATGAAAATCCAACTGTTGATTTTTTATCATCTATGCTGAGTTCTTTTCTGCGTTGAAAATTATATCCAAGTCGAACGGAGACATTTTTTGTAGGTAAAAATTCTACACCCAAAATTAAATGTTTCAAAGCTTTATCAGCAAAATCATCGGATGAAGAAGAATTGGAAATTGTATTGTCAGTATTATCCAAATCTGAATCGTAACTCATGTCAAATTCTTCGAGATGACGATAAGTGACAGCAAAGCGAAAGGGTGCGTGTTGTAACTTGGTACTGAAGCCAAGAAGAACTTCATTTGGTAAATCTTCTCGATGCGATCCGTAATATGGTTTTATCTGATATCCAAAATTTCTGGCAAGTAGTGCTGCTCTGAATAATTTATCGGAACTATCGTAAATGATGGAAAGATCGGTAGCCAAGCCAAAGGAATTGTACTTTTCGAGAGAAGAATAAATGGGTTTAAGAGTTATACCTACTCTAATTTTATCGCTAATTTGTCTTGCGTAACTTATAAAAAGGGCATAATCCGAAGCTTTAAAATCACCTGTGAATTCGCCCAATTGATCTGCTTCGGTAAATTTTCCATAGTTTACGTAGTGCATTCCTATAGCAAAAGTCCCAATATTCTTAAAATACTTGTTGTACGAAGCATATCCATAATTGATATCAGCAATATAACTCACGTAATTTAAAGCCACCTGTTGATCTAAATCGGAACTTAGTGCTGCAGGATTGTAGAAGGCGTAATCTGCCTCAACATTTCCCAATGCAATTTGATAGCCACCCAATGCTGCAACTCTTGCCGAACTTCCCAAATTCAGAAACTCATAAATATTCTCACCTCCCGATTGAGCACGGGAAATAAGAGAGCTAAATAGAATCAGGCAAAGTAAAACTGAGAGTTTATTCATTAGATTGGTTCAAATTATGAATCATAAAGATAAAAATCCGATTTGAAAACGAGTTTACAATTGATCTTTTTTCTTTTTTAATCTGTCTGTTACTTCGTATACCGCAGGGCAGTAATGTATGTTCTTTTGTGTAAGATTTAAAATCTGATAAAAACGCTTACGGTCGGTGTGTGGATATTCACGACAAGCACGAGGGCGACTTTCGTACACCATACAGTAATTATCTGGCATTAAGAATGGGCAAGGCGCTTCACGAAAAACGTAATCGTTCTCGTTATCCATTTCCAAATACTGATCGATTACATCTTTTGGCTTCATTCGAAGATGTTTTGCCAAGCGATCGATATCTTTATCTATAATAATAGGGCTGATGCTTTTGCAGCAATTGGCACATTCCAAACAATCCAATTCAGCAAAAACTTCATCGTGAAGAGCGTGAACAATAGTATCCAATTGCTTTGGCTTCCTCTTTTTTAGTTTAGCAAAAAATTCCTTGGTATCTGCCTCAGTATTTTTAGCCTTCACCTTCAACAGCTCTAAATCAATCTTAATTTTGCTCATTTTTTAACACCTATTTTAAACATCTTTAATTTGGCTTGAGATAAAAACAAACCTGAAATCACAATTGAAATGCCTACCATTTTTTGAAAGCTAAGCGTTTCGTTTAACACAAAGTATGCAAAAATAGCAGTAAAAACGGGAATGGCATTAATGAAGATGTTGGATTTGTTTATCCCTAAATATTTCAAAGCATAAGTGAAACACATAAATGCCAAAGATGATGCGAATATTGCAAGCTCTATTATGGCAATCCAAACTTCTGTTGTTGGTTCTGCATTTATAAAATGATTCCAATCGAACACAAAAAAAAGAGGCATGAAAAATGCAATTCCAATTAAGTTTTGATAGGTTATTAAGGTAAGAGGATTGTATTTTGATGCCAGATTCTTCAGAACAATTGAATAACCAACAGCCGCCCCAACGGCCACAAACATAAGAGCAATACCAACAGGAGAGGCAATTAAATTGAACTCTTTGTTGAAGATGATTACACCAACACCAATTATCGATATTAAAATTCCCAGTATTATTTTGGCGCTAATTTTTTCTTTGTGGAAAAAGTAAGCTGCAATGGGAGCGAAGAGTGGTATGGTGGATATGATTACCGCTCCAAGTGTTGAGGAAACCAATTTTAAGCCAAAACTTTCACCCATGAAATAAAGGAAAGGTTCGAAAAAAGCCAGTAAAACCAAGTGCATTCTATCTTTTTTGCTGATAGGTTGGATTCGCCCAATAATTTTTCCGATAAGGAAAAGTAATGCCGATGAAATAATCAATCGTACAAATACAGTTGTTATGGGATTGTATACCAGATAAACAATTTTAACCCACACAAAGGAAAAGCTCCAGAATAACATTGCCAATATAATACTGGCATACACTAAAATAGTTTGTTTGTTCATAGCCGAATAGCTTCAAAAATTCGTGGCGAAATTAAGGATAATATTTGAGTGTTGAACTCCAAGGACAAATAGATTGTTAATAACCTATTTCTTATCTTTTCCGAACCATTTTTTTGTGTAGGGAACAGTGTCATCTAGAATGAGTGCTTCCTGAATGATATCAACAATATTATTGTTGATATCGCATGGCTTGGAAAGAGAAACACTCGCTACCATTTTTCGATCTTTAAAGTCTAATATTTTGAAATCATCTGCTAGCTCTCTAGCTCTTGTAAAGGATAACTCAACAGTTCCATTTTTATTTGCAAGTAAATAACAAACCCAGGATTTGCGGTAATAAAATGGAACTTTGTATTTGAACTTGGCTACTACATGAGGGAAAGATAAAAGCAAATTGTGAAGCTGTAACAAAATTTCTTGTTGTTCACCTTCACAATTGTATATGTATTCTTCAACTTTATCCATATTTAATGACAGCAAGAAGGTTTTTGCTCTTCATCAGCTTGTTCAACTGGTATGGTCATTGCTTTTTCCGGAGGACTTAGGTAAGGAATACCAAGACTTAACCCTCGCAGTATAAAGAGTACACCAATAAACACAATTGCATAAGGAATTAATTTGGTGATTTTTTTACGAAGTTCAAGTGTAATCATGTTTCCAATTAAGGAAATGGCAAGCAACATTGGAAGTGTTCCCAAACCAAAAATAAACATGAACAAACTACCACTAGCTGATGAACCTGTTGCGATAGCACCGGCAATTGCAAAATAAACCAATCCACATGGAAGTAATCCGTTAAGCAGACCAATCATTAATAAAGCTCCATAGCTTCGTTTGGCGAATAACTTTCCGAGCGACATTTTTACCTTTCGAACAAAAGAGAAAACCCCTTTATCGGCATTGAATCTGTTTTTATAGATAGAGGGAGTGATTACCGAAAGAATCATGATCGCTCCCATAATTACGGAAATCCATTGCTGAAAGCCACTCATTACTAATCCACGACCCAATAATCCAAATATGGCACCCATTACAGCATAGGTAATGGCTCTGCCTAAATTGTACAATACGCCTCCAAAAATTCGAGCTAACCACGAATCTGTTTTCAGTGGAATAGCCAAGGCGATAGGACCACACATTCCTACGCAGTGAAAACTACCTAATAGTCCTAATGTTAATGCTGATATATAAACCATGTTTATTTCAATGTTTAACCACAAAGTGCACTAAGTTATTTCACAAAGAACACAAAGTATTATAATATTACTCTTTTGATACCATATTTAAGAGATTTAACGTTGAAGTTTACCAATAAGCCAAGCTTACATTTAGAGAGTTTCATGTATGTTAATATTTGAGCTAAATGAGTCTCTTTTAATGTTTCAATTGCTTTAATTTCTACAATAACAGAATCTTCTACTAATAGATCAAGTTTGTAACCGGTTTCTAATCGAACCTCCTTATATATGAGAGGAAGGGCTTTTTGTTTCTCCACCTTTAAACCTTCCTGACATAATTCATAGCATAGACATTCTTCGTATGCACTTTCTAACAAACCAGGACCTAAAGCTGTATGCACCCTAAAAGCACAATCTAAAACCTTTTTGTAAGTAGTTTCAATTCTACTCATTTTCTTGGTGATACTTTGTTCCATACTTCGTGTTCTTTGTGGTTAGACTACTTACTTAAATAAATCGCCTCTTCCTTATAATATGCTACACCTTTATGCTTCCAATCGATTTGTACAGTATATCTTCCTTTTAGAAGCTCATTTGTGCTTAAAGTATGAACACCACTATTGTTTAATGCAATTTGATATTTCATATCCGATTCGTAGTCTGCCGGACGATATAAAATGATATCTCCTTTAACTCCGGTAAGCATTTCAGTAGGAAATTTTACCTCGATATTATTTCCCACTTGTTCTATTTGAATAGCAATTGGCATTTCCTGAGCATTCTTGATTTTATTAATCTGCTCCTGATATTTTACTTCTTTTGGATAGTAATCTTTCGATACCAAATTGATTTTTTGTGTGGTGCTAAATCCAACAAATATCAATACGCCGATAACATATATCGATGCTCCAATTCCTAGTTTTGTCCCCCAACTCAACTTTTTCATATGCTTATTTCTTAATTTGGACCTACAAAGGTAAGTTCCACTTCTTCAATTAAATTCTTATGAGCAAACACACCAATAGTTATTGGAATATTATCACTAGTAATTTCTTTTTGTGGTAAAATTGCAAAAAACACTCCTTCTTTTATAGAACTTGCTTCCGCTTTAAACTCTTCACCAATCACCTTTATTTCTCCATCATGATTCATGATTTTAAAATAGATTGGTGTGTCAAAGTTGGTTTTATTTACAATTTTAAAGCTATACATATTGCTAAATCCATTCTCTTGTTGTTGATACATTAATCCAGGAGTTCTTAATATGATAGCTTCTAAATCAGTTCTCAAAGAAAACAATGTTGCTACAACACCTAATAAAATACCAAGAACAACTGTATAAGCAATTTTTCGAGCAGGCCACTTTTGCTTGCTTCCTTCTGCTATGTTTTTTTCAGAATCGAATCGAATCAAACCTTTTGGTTTTCCGACCCAATCCATTACCGAGTTACATTCGTCAATACAAGCAGTACAGTTGATACATTCTAGTTGAGTACCATCACGAACGTCAATTCCTGTTGGACAAACATCAACACACTGATAACAATCAATACAATCTCCTTTGCCATCTTCCTCTCTATCTTCACCAGCTTCAAGTGGAGCTCTTTCTTCTCCGCGTTTGTAGTCGTAAGCTACAACAATGGAATTGGAATCCAGAAGAACACCTTGCAATCTGCCATAAGGGCAAATCATTGTACAAACTTGTTCTCTCAATTTTGTAAAAACAAAGAACATTACTCCGGAAAATAATACAGCCACAGTAAATCCGACACGATGATCTGAGATTGGAGCTTTCATTATTTCAATTAACTGATCAACTCCTATGATGTAGGATAGAAAAGCATTCGTAATGGAAAAACAGATGGCATAGAATAGGCTAAATTTCAGAGTTTTTCTCCAAAACTTATTGAAATTCATTGATTGGGCATCCAATTTCCTTTGTTGACTAGGATTTCCTTCTATCAGGTATTCGATTTTTCGAAATATAAACTCCAGAAAAACAGTTTGTGGACAAGTCCATCCACACCAAATACGTCCATAACTTACAGTAAAAAGTACCACGAACACAAAAAGAGTAATCATGGAATAGAGAAAGAGATGAAAATCTTGTGGCCAGAATTGAACGCCAAATAAAATGAATTTTCTCTCCAGAATATTAAATAACAAAAATGGTTCTCCGTTCAGCTTTATAAATGGAATGGTAAAAAGTAAAAACAACAAGGTGTAACTTACAATGTTTCTATAGTTGTAGAGTTTTCCTTTGGGTTTTTGAGCGTATACCCAATTTCTTTTCCCACTTTCATTTAATGTTGCTAATTGATCGCGATATCCAGTATATGGATTTTTAGGTGCCATTTTTGTTTTGTCTTTGTTTTAGTAAGTAAAAAGAGTCAATCAGAATATTGTCTGATGACTCTTTTAATAAAAATATTATTCTACCAATTCCCCTTGAGCTTCTCTTGCATTTGGAGGATTAGTCCCTACAAGACTCATAGTGTAACTAGAAACTTGTAGCATTTGTTCTGGTGACAATTGATTTTGCCATGCCAACATCCCTTTTAAAGGTTTACCAACTTTAATAATTTGGTAAACATCTTCAAGGCTGCCACCGTTTAGCCAATATTTATCGGTTAGGTTTGGTCCAATTGCATTTCCTTCTCCTAATGCTCCGTGGCAAGCAATACAGTTCTTGTCGTAAATGGCTTTCCCTTTTTCCAGGTTGGCTGCATCAGTCATTAAAACCAATGCATTTTCATCAAATTTTGGTTTTGGTTTATTTGCTTCAGCTAATGCCATTTCCTTGTTGTATTCATCAATCTGAAGATCATCACCAAAAACATGGTAGCGAAACATGTAAACCGCCGAGAATACTATAGTAACATAAAAAAGGTAACGCCACCAGGTTGGCATTGGATTATTTAATTCTTTGATCCCATCATAATCATGGTCACTGATTAGGTGTTCGTGTTCTTCAAGGAATTTATCTTTTTTCTCCATTTTATCGTGATTTAGGGCATTTTTATTCTATTGCTTCCGAAGATGAATTTGTTCCATCATCGTCAAGAGCATAACTTTCCATTTCGGTAAAGAATGTTTTGTTGCTTTTTTTGAAAACCCACCATAACATTCCTGCAAAAAATAAAAAGAAGATGAGTAATGAGATGCTTGGAAAAAATCCAACATCAGATATACTTTGTAAGTAATGACTAACTAATTTCATATTTTCCAGATTTTAGTTTAGAGATATGAGAATTGAAAAAACTAATGAAATCAATTCTCACATCTAATATCATGTCTATTCTTGTACAGAAATATCTCTACCTAAACGTTGCAAATAGGCAATAAGAGCTAAAATTTCTTTATCACTTGCTACTTCAACACCTGATTTTTTCAAATCAGCAGCAATTTCTTCTGCCTGTTTCTTCAAGTCTTCGTTAGCAATTTGATCGTATCCTTCAGGATATGGAACTCCTAAGGTTATCATTGCTCTAATTTTAGCCGCAGTTTTAGAAGTGTCCAATTCATCTTTTATCAGCCATGGATATGCTGGCATAATAGATTGAGCATTCATTTTTTGCGGATCGAGCATGTGATTGAAATGCCAAACATTCGTTTTGTACATCTTACCTCCAGGAACTCCGGAGCGAGCCAAATCTGGTCCGGTACGTTTCGATCCCCATAAGTGTGGATGATTGTAAACCGACTCACCAGCTTTTGAATATTCACCATATCTTTCAGTTTCGGAACGGAAAGGGCGAACCATTTGCGTGTGGCAAGTATTACAACCTTCACGAATATAAATATCTCTACCTTGCAATTCAAGTGGAGTATATGGTTTCACGCTTTCGATTGTAGGAATATTTGATTTAATCAGATAAGTAGGAACAATTTCGAATGCACCACCAATTAAGATTGCTACAGTAGCTAAAATCATAAACTGAATTGGTTTTCTTTCTAACCAACGGTGTAAACCTTCACTCTTGCTACGTTTTGTATCGGTAACAATTGCAGGTGCCGAAGCTTCTTCGTTATCCACACATTTCCCCGATGAAGCTGTTTTCAACAGGTTATAAACCATTAAGAATAATCCAGAGAAGTATAGAAGTCCACCAAATACTCTTGCGTGATACATTGGTAATATCTGAGTAATCGTCTCTAAGAAGTTAGGATAAGCCAATAATCCATCAGGAGTAAATTCTTTCCACATTAAAGTTTGAACTACAGCTCCCCAGTATAAAGGAAGAGCATAGAAAATCATACCTAAAGTTCCAATCCAGAAATGAGCATTGGCTAGCTTTTCTGAGTACAATTTTGTATTCCACATTTTAGGGAATAGATAATAAAGCATACCAAAAGTTAGGAAACCATTCCATCCCATTGCACCAATGTGCACGTGAGCAATTGTCCAATCGGTATAGTGAGTTAATGAGTTCACCCATTTAAGCGACATCATTGGTCCTTCGAATGTTGACATACCATAGCAGGTAACCGCAACAACCATAAATTTTAAGGTTGCACTGTCACGCACTTTATCCCAGGCACCACGAAGCGTTAATAATCCGTTGAACATTCCACCCCACGAAGGAGCAAGAAGCATAATCGAGAATACAACACCTAATGATTGAGCCCAATCAGGTAAAGAAGTATAAAGTAAGTGATGAGGACCAGCCCAAATATATAGGAATACTAGTGCCCAAAAGTGAATGATTGATAAACGATAGGAATATACCGGACGATTAGCAGCTTTTGGTAAAAAGTAATACATCAATCCTAAATAAGGAGTGGTCAAGAAAAACGCTACCGCATTGTGTCCGTACCACCATTGTACCAAGGCATCCTGAACTCCAGCATACACAGGATATGATTGAAGCCAACTGTATGGTAATGCAATAGAGTTACCGATATGAAGAACGGCAACTGTTACAAAGGTTGCAATATAGAACCAAATGGCAACATACAAATGATCAGCTCTTCGCTTAAGAATAGTACCGAACATGTTCCAACCAAAAACTACCCAAATAATTGTAATGGCAACATCAATAGGCCACTCCAATTCAGCGTATTCTTTACTGGTTGTGATACCTAATACAAAGGTTACTGCAGCAGAAACAATAATTGCTTGCCAACCCCAGAAATGGATCCAGCTTAATTTATCGCTAAACATCCTGGCTTTGAGCAAACGCTGAAGCGAGTAATAAACAGCTGTAAATATTCCATTTCCTACAAATGCAAAGATTACTGCATTGGTATGAATAGGGCGAATTCTACCAAAAGAGGTATATGCCAGATTGAAATTAAAAATCGGGAATGCCAATTGCAGTGCAGCTAAAAGCCCTACCAACATTCCAACTACTCCCCAAATTATGGTTGCGTAGGCGAAAAACTTCACGATTTTGTTGTCGTACGAAAAGTGTTGTGTTTCCATTAAATTAAGATTTATGGTTCTTCTTAGTTGTTTTTTCTTTTTCAGTTTGTTCCCTCTCTACCTTTTGTGTTTCTTTTTCGTGGTCGTCAAATAAAATTCGAACCGAAGGAGAATAGGAATCATCGTACTGTCCTTTTTTTACAGCCCAAAGGAATCCAACAAGGAAACCTCCTGCAACAAGCATGCTCACACCGATTAAAACGAACAATACACTCATTTGTATTAATTTAATTGAACTGATTTTGCTTTAATAATAGCGGTCAGTTCATTGTTATTTTTACTTATATTTTCAAACTCTTTGCTTTTTGCAATCATGTTGGTGGTTACGGTTGTAAATGCTACAATCGAGACTGAACTAATTGGCATTAATAAAGCTGCCACAATTGGAGATAAAACTCCTTGTACAGCGAAATACAAGCCAACAAAATTATACAAAAAGGAGAGTACAAAACTTATTTTTACAATCCAGATACTCTTTTTTGAGATGGATAAAAATCTTGCCAATTGCGAGAATTTAGAAGATTCTAAAATGGCATCGCAAGCAGGTGAGAAATGATATACATCATCAGCAATTGAGATTCCAACATCACTGGATTTAAGTGCACCAGCATCGTTCAGTCCATCACCAATCATAAGCACATTTTTATTTTTCTGCTTTAGTCGGTTAATGTAGTTCAATTTGTCGTTAGGCGACTGATCGAATTTGATGTTGCTAGCATCCGGAAACAATTTCAACAAATTCTCTTTTTCAGAGTCATTGTCGCCAGATATTACATGAAGATCATATTTTGATGATAGGCTATCAATTAGCTCAGACAATCCACTTCGGTACTGATTGCTCAATGTGAAATGTCCTTTAATATTACCATCCACAGACAAATACACTTCTGTAGTTAATGATTTGCTTTCAGCAATACCTTCAGAAATGAATTTGGCTGATCCTAGTTTGATATCACGATTATTCACCCTACCTGAAATTCCCATGGAAGGCAACTCCTGATAATTTTCTACTGTTTCAGGAGTAATATCCTTAAAGTGTTCGTATAGGGAAGCACTTAAAATGTGAGTAGAATGTCTGGTTAATGATTTAACCGCAACAATATCTTCATCAGTTAGCTGATCACCTTTAAATGAAATTTTCATTTCATCGGCTTGGGTTATCGTACCTGTTTTATCAAAAACGATAGTAGTAATGGAATTGAGTTTTTCTGCTACATCCGAACCTTTCAGATAGATGCCCAATCGTCCCATTAATCGCATGGTGTTACCCAAAGCGAAAGGGGCGGATAGTGCCAAAGCACATGGACAAGCAACAATTAAGACCGAAGTAAATGCAAAAACAGCCTTACTTACATCGTTCATCATCCAGTAAATTCCAGCAAATGCTCCAATTGCAATGATTATTGCAGTAAAATATTTACTGATTCTATCGATCATTGAATGTAAACGAGATGCTTCTCTGTTTTCATCCTCGAATTGATTCCAAAGCTGAGTCAAACGACTTTGAACAACATCTTTTTCAATGGTTAATTCTATAGAACTTCCCATTTGTTTGCCACCAGCAAATATTTGATCACCCGCTTCTTTAAAAACAGGATTCGATTCTCCAGTTACAAAACTGTAATCTATTTGGGCATCTCCTTTGGTCAGAATACTATCTGCAGGAATCAATTCCTGATTTCTAATTAAAATGATATCTCCCTTTTTCAGTTTTTCGATAGGAATACTTACCTCTTCACCAGCTTCCATCTTGCTAACAGCAACAGGAAAATAGGAACGGTAATCTCTCTCGAAAGACAAAGCTTGATAGGTTCTGTTTTGATACCATTTTCCAATCAATAAGAAAAAGATCAAACCAGTAAGAGAATCCATATAACCAGATCCTGTTCCTGTGAAAATTTCAAATGAACTTTGAAAGAACAAGGTTAAAATCCCTAAAGTGATAGGTACATCGATATTAATGAATCGATGTTTTACGGCTTTGAATGCTGATTTTAAATAATCACTTCCGCTATACAAGAAAACCGGTAGTACCAAGAAGAAGTTCATCATCCCAAAGAAATCCTTGAAATGAGATTCCAGATATTCACTTCCGGGTACATATTCAGGTAAACTCAGAAGCATAATGTTACCAAAACAAAAGCCTGCAATCCCTATTTTATAAAGGAGTTTCTTATTGACATCTTTGTTTTGTTTTTCCTGCAGTTTATCCAAGGTAATCTCTGGAATGTAATGAATAGAGGAAAGTAGTTCAGCCAATGCACGAATACTAATTTGATCGGAATTGAAGGTAATGCTTACTTCTTTTTTTACAAAATTGACCATTGATTTAAGAACTCCCTTATTGAGGATACTTAAATTTTCCAATAGCCAAATACAGGAACTACAATGAATAGCTGGTATGTACAATGAGATTTTTCGAATATCACCTTCCGAGAAATCATACAGTTGTTCCGCAATTTCAGCTTCATCTAAAAAGGCAAATTTTTCCTTGTACTTGGCACTTTCTACTTTAATTCCTGGATTAGATTCAAAATCGTAGTAAGTACACAATTCATTTTCGTGCAGCAATTGATAAACTGTGGAACAGCCATTGCAACAAAATGCTTTGTCATCCCACATTACGGGATGTTTACCGCAGTCGTCACCACAGTGAACACAGATTTCGTTTTTTGTATCTTGCTGCATTTTTGCCATCTTGCAGAGCGTGTAATTTAATTTATAATTATGAGAACAGATTCTAACTTAATCTATGTCCTTGTGGGCATAGTAGCTCTCCATTTTCTTATCGGTATTGGTTATCTTCTTTACAAATTGGGAAGACCGTCAAAATCTAAAAAGAAAGAAAATGAAGAATCTGATTAGTCTTTTTTAGTTGCCAATTTTGGAAGTTTTATCATTTGGAACAATACCAAAAAGATGATACTCCAAATTGAAACAACACCACCAACAAAAGTCATAATAATCCAGATAGGGGCATTTGCTCTTGTTCCCCACATTGCTCTTTCGTCCAATGGGTTTTTAGGATCGGTTGGAACACCCAAAGTAACCACTCTGGCTTCTTCCATTTTGCCATAAAAAGCATCATCAGTAACTTTCACAAGTAAATTCACCTGACCTTCACGATCTCCTGGTAAATCATTAGGGAAAAGAACCTCAACTTCACCTTTTTCATTGGTATAAGGATCCTCTCCTGATACATCAAGGTAACCAAAGCTTCTTTTTACGAGAAAGCTCATTTCGATACCTTGAAGACCTACTCGTTTTCCTTTTTTAGTCAGACCAGTCAGTAGTGCCATCATCTTTTTGTCAGCATCTTGAACCTTAAGTTCTAACTTAACTTCAGTAACCTCAGGGTTATTAACTTCTACAGTTTTTTGAGCAACCTTCTTGTTCTTATCAAATGAACGTAAGTATGATAATACCATCCACTTGTCTTCGTCGCTTAAGGTTTTTTCGAAGGTAGGCATTGCACCTTTTCCTTTATTTACCTTATAGTAAATTTCTCCATCCGATTGAACAAGGAAATTTTGCGCACCTAAGTCTGTAGGAGCTACTGGAGCCAAAGGAAGCATATTCGCCATTGTTGGATCACCATGACAAGACTTACAATGTATGTTGTATATTTTCTTACCTGAACTTACATTTTTAGAAGTTGCTTCGTAAGGATTTTGTTTCTTCTTAGCTGAGTTTGGAATCGTCCAATCCTGAGCGTTAACTACTGAACCTGAGAAAAGAAAAATCAGGAATAAAGCAGCTAGTGATTTTATTGTATTCTTCATCTTTCTTTTAGTTTAAGCATCAATTTTTACTTCGATTCCTTTACTTTCTGCAGTTTCAACAATAGGAACTACCGGGAATATTTTAGATAATACTGTAATGATTAGAAGTACTAAAGCAAAACTCAATACTGTTACTGATATCTCTATTGCACTAGGGTAGTAGTGAACAAAGTTTTCAGGAACATTCTGTATTGGTAAATGAGGATGCAATAAAGTAGGAATTACAATAACGTAACGCTTAAACCAAGCACCAGCCAATATGAAAAGAGAAATAATCATTATTGGTAATGGCTTACGGAATTTTTTACCTACTAATAAGATAATTGGAATAATGTTCCCAAGTAATTGCGATGCCCAAAACATGATTGCCCAGTTACCATAGAATAACTCCTTTAGGTGAACATCATCACCAGTTTTCATTTTATATCCTGGAACCAAGAATTCGTTAAGGTTAAAGTACAGATATACCAAACAAACAGCTACCAAAAGTTTTCCCATTTTATCGAACTGCAGATCTGTGATGTAATCCTGAAGTTTATAATTGACTCTAAAGAAATACATGGCAATGATTAAAGCAGCTGTACCTGCAACGAATGCTCCGGCAACGAAATAAGGACCAAAAATAGTTGTATCCCATCCATTACGTAAGGTTGCTGCAAACAACCATGAGGTTACCGTGTGAATTGCCAAACCAATTGGAACAATTAGTACCATTAAGGTTCTAATCATTTTATGCAGATGTTTGTGCTGTTCTGGAGTATTGATGTATCCAAACGACAGGATATTATACAATTTCTTCATAATCGGAGATGCCTTTTTTAACTCATTCTTGCAGATAGCCAAATCTGGAATCATTGGAAGAATCAATAAAAGAGCACTAACGGTCAAGTAAGTTGTGATTACGGTTACATCCCAAAGAATTGGAGATTGAAAGCGACCGTGAATCATCACGTTTAAAACTCTGTCAGGGCGACCCATATCAAGTACAATTACTAAACCGGCAACAGCAACAAATGCCACTGCTATAATTTCGGCTATTCTCGAGATAGGAGTGATCCAATCAATTCGAAGCAATCCAAGAATGGAGGAAATCAACATTCCTACCAAACTGACGGCAACAAAAAATACAAAGTTGGCGATATACAATCCCCAGGAAACGTAATCGCGCATGCCTGTAACTCCTAGACCATCGCGCAATTGCACATAGTAGGCCCAGCCACAAACACTAATTACTGTTATTAGAAATACAAGCCAAAGTTCAAGACCCTTATGGTTTTGCATTGGATGTAGAATGTCTTTTTTTATCTTTTCAAACGAAAGAGTGTTTTCTTTCTGTTTTGGTAAGTCATTCATAAGATTTAGTTATTTAGGGCAAATAATTATCTGTTGTTTTATTGATTTTTTAGTGAAGATTTTCTTCGTTTAACAAATCGCCGTTAAACTCGAATGCTCTGTTTTTAGGAGGTAAGTAGTAAACACGAGGTTTGGTTCCTAATTCTTCCATCAAAGTGTAACCTGCGTTTTCTTCAATCAGATTTGAGAATCGAACTGTCTCACCAGTTGTACCGTTTGTAACTGCATCTTCGTTTCTATCACCAAAATAATAAACCCCATTAGGACAAGCAGAAACACAAGAAGGAAGCTTATCTTCACGAAGTCGATCTGCACTAAATAAACATTTACTAACTGTACCTTTCTTCTGAGGAACGTTGGCTTCAATATTATAAGTTAGGTCTTTGTATTTCTCAGCATCCTTTGGTTCGGTCCATTGGAAAATACGTGCTGAATATGGGCAGGCTGCAATACAGAACCTACAACCAATACATCTTTCATTATCAATTAAAACAATACCATCCTGTCGTTTAAAGGTTGCGTCTACTGGGCAAACTTTCGTACATGGAGGATTATCACAATGCTGACATGGTTTAGGCATAAAATAAGGAGCTGTGTGTTCAGCATCCTGCATTTGAAGAACATTAATGTGGTGTTGGTCTGCTCTTAATTGGTGGTGATTCTGACAAGCCGACATACATTTTCTTGCATTTCGACATTTGCTTAAATCAATAACCATAACGAAGGATTTTCCAGGAATACCTTCTCGACCTCTTTCTTGAAGTTCATTAAGAGGTTCGGTAACAGTAGGTCTTAATTGGTTTTTATCAACTTGAACCAACTGTCCGTCTTGAGTAAGCAAATTAACCATTTCTCCAGGTTGTTTTGCTGCAGCTTTGGCAGCTCCCAAAAGAGAAAAGCTACTTACCACACCGGCTGCACCAACCGAAATACCAAAACTTTTCAGGAATTTTCGTCTACTGTGGTTTGATGTTTCTTCTTTCATTATGCTATAAGGTTAGTTTTCAAATTAACTCTTATTTTATCAGTTAAGACCCACTAAAAATAAAAGTAAATGCAGTTCCTTAAAACGATTCTAAATAAGAAGGGGCTTTCTTTGTTTTTAGGGCTTTAAGGTGCCACTTGTTTAAAATTTTTATGTTTCACCAACGTTTGCGTGGTAATTCAAATATAAAGAAATATATCGAATTGAAATAGGTGATAATTAAGCTGTACTAAGGAACTGATTTTGTATGATTTTACTAAGATGTAGATGTGGGGTGTATTAAGATGTTGAAAATGCGACAATTAGAAGCTATTTTGTAAGGTGCTTGAAAAATGTAAACATTTTATGTAATAGATGTTGATATTACTTATGAACTTGATTTGAATTATCTAAAAGCCTTTTAAATCAAGGTGTTTTTGGTAATTGTGTGGTATTTTACAGCAGAGACAAGCTGCTGTTAATTAAATGTTTATTGATTTTTTAAATGCCATCATAAAAAGTTTCTATATGCAAATGGGTTTACTTTAAATATTAACCTTAAAAAAAAGGATTTTCACAGTTCAGTTTTGAGCTAATTATGGATTATAATTACCTATTTATTCTTTTTATAGGATTTTACAGTCTCGTTTAAAAGTGTAATTTTGTGCTGCCTAAATTTTAAAATATGAGCGATTTGGATAATATTAAGCCAATACACAATTGGTTTAAGAAGTTGGATACTCACCCTATTGTGATTAGTGGACCTTGCAGTGCGGAGTCGGAAGAGCAATTGTTGGCAACAGCTAACGAGTTGAAGAAAGTGGAGCAAGTGAAGATATTTAGAGCAGGAGTGTGGAAACCTCGTACTCGTCCTAATTCGTTCGAAGGAAGAGGGGTTGATGCTCTTCAGTGGTTGAATAGAGTAAAGCTTGAAACAGGGCTTTTAACTACCGTAGAGGTGGCTTCGCCAAAGCATGTGGAAATGTGTTTGCGCCATAATGTTGATATTTTATGGGTAGGAGCCAGAACCACATCCAATCCTTTTTCGGTTCAGGAATTGGCAAGTGCATTGCAAGGAATGAATGTACCTGTGATGGTAAAAAATCCTATCAATCCAGATATAAACTTATGGATTGGAGCATTGGAAAGAATTCACAAGGCAGGTATTTCTAAATTAGCTGCAATTCATCGTGGATTTTACCCATTCGAAAAAACCTTATTACGAAACATTCCCAAATGGGAAATTCCAATAGAGCTAAAGTCTCGATTTCATAATCTGCCCATTATTTGTGATCCATCACATATAGCAGGGAGTCGTAAATACATTCATGAAATGGCTCAAAAAGCTATGGATTTAAATATGGATGGTTTAATGATTGAAAGTCATTTTAATCCTGATGAAGCTCTAAGTGATTCTGAACAGCAATTAACACCTAAAGATTTGGATAAGTTGCTTCGTAGTTTAGTGTGTCGTTTGCATGATGTAGATGGTCAGGAAATTGATCAGTTGGACAAGTATCGTGATCAAATTGATTCGGTAGACGCTCAATTGATTGAGTTGTTGGCTCAACGAATGAATATTGTTGAAGAAATCGGGGAATACAAGCATGAAAAAAACATGACAATTCTTCAATTGCAGCGATGGGAAAAAGTAAGAGAAAGAGGAATTGATTTGGCGAAAAGTCTTGGTTTATCAGAAAAATTTACCACTCAGTTACTTCGAATGATTCATAAGGAAGCCATTTTAAAGCAAAATGAAGTGATGAATCGGAAATAATATGCGATCTGTGTGAAGCTTTTGTTGTTGAGTTGATTATATGATTCTGTTTTCTCGATATTATATCCGTGATGTTAAATGATAATAGGTGTAAAAAAGCATATATCATTACTACATAAAATCAATCTATATTAAGTAGTAAACGTCTTAATAGAATAAATATTCACCTTATTTTGTTTAATTTGATGTGCTCTAAACCACATCTTATGAAAACAATTTATAATGTTTGTTTTATTGTATTGTTTGTAAATTTTTGCACGGTATCATCTAAGGCAAAAGGAATTAAGTACGGCAAATACAGTAAAGAAGAAATTGAACTTACCGAATGTTCCTATGAAAAGGGGGCTGTAGCTGTTATTTTAAGTAGAACATGTAATGTGGATGTTAATTATTCTATGATCCGTTATTTCTATCATGTTCGAATAAAAATATTAAAAGAAGAAGGCTTAAAATATGCCGATATCGAATTGCCTTTTTATCGTAAAGATGGAATCGAAAATATTTCCAATGTAAAAGGTCAGACCATTAATTTTGATGCAGATGGTAAAAAAATGGTTTCCGATCTTTCAGGGAAATCAGTTTTCACTGTAGATGTAAACGAGAACTATGGTGAAACTCGCTTTGGTATGCCATCGGTAAAAGTAGGTTCAATTATCGAGTATAAATATACCCTGAACTCTAAGTTTTACTCCTATTTGGATACATGGTATTTTCAATCCGATATTCCTACAAATTACAGTTCCATTAAAGTAAATATACCCGAATCGTTTCGATACAATATGGTAATGTTTGGGGATAGAGTTAGCTTAAAGTATGGAAATGAAAATGCAAATGAATGGATTCTCACTTATCTTACATCAATAAAAAAGGAAGCATATGTGAATAATTATCTTGATTTTGTGGAGCAGTTAAGATTTCAGTTGGCTGGATACTATAAAAGAGATGAAATGAATCAGCTGGAATTTGTTACGGCTCTTTCTAGTTGGGAAAAATTATCTAGGGATTATCTTTCGAAAATTGATTTACTTGGGCGAAAAGGATTTGCTAAAAAGAAATTGGAGCAAATTTTGGATGGCAGTGAAAACAATTGGGAAAAAATAGAAAAAGTATATGATTTTGTAAGGACAAGTTTGAAATGGAATAAAAAATATAGAATTTATCCACGACAATCACCAAATGTAATTTTAGAAGAAAAAGTAGCCAGCAATTCGGAAATTAACTTTTTGTTGGTGTTGCTGCTTAGAGAGTCTGGTATAGATTGTGATCCGGCTCTTTCGCGAACTAATAATTTAGGCTTGTTGCAGAAGGAATATCCGTTAATGAGTCAGTTTAATCAAGTTTTGGCTTGTGTTAAGATTTATAATAAGGTTTTGTTCTTAGATGCAACTTCTCCTTACAGACCATACCAACTTTTAAGTGAAAGAGATTTAAATTATTATGCTTTTGTATTAAATAAGAAGAATCCTAGGTGGGAAAAAATAGTTCCTTTTTCAAAGTCACGTCAACTGGTTACACTTTCATATAATTTAAAAGATTTAGATTCTCCATCCTGTAAACTTCAGGTTCAGGAATTAGGATATTATGCCGCAAATACCAGACGCGAAATGACCGAGAACAGTATAGAAGATCGATTAAGACAAGTTGTCGATCCTTCGATATTTGAATTGGTAGAAGATTCGGTAGAGGTGAAAAATGGTGTAGAGCTTAGTAAGCCAATAATTATATCTGCAAATATGCCCCTAGATTACGAGTGGGATAAGAGTTCGGATGTAATATATTTTAATGTATTTCCCGAACTATCAAAAAAGAATCCATTTTTGGAAGAAACAAGACAATATCGTATCGATTTTAATTATCTGCGTTATAAATCAGTAGTGATAAGTGTTAAGATTCCTGATGGGTATTATTTTGAAGAGTTTCCGGGATCAAAAACCATTAAACTTCCTGGAGATACAGGTAAATTCACTTTTGTTAGTCAGAAATCGAATAATGAATTAAAATTCAGAACGATATTTGAAATAAAAAATGCTTCGTTTACCAAAAAGTTTTATTCAAATTTTAGAGAGCTGTATGGTCAAATGTCTAAAATTCTAAATTCACAAATTGTAATAAAAAAGGATAAAAATATTTCAGAAAAATGATTGAAAAGGAAGAATATACTATTGAGGCTGAGAGATCAGCTTATCCAACTGTAAAACAAGGATGGGGAATAATTGGGATATTGCTAATAATTGTAATTGGGTATAGTCTACCAGTGGGGCTTATTCAGTTGGCACTAGGTGATACTTTAAAAGGACCCATGAGCTTTATTAATTATGCAGTGCCATTCATTATCTTGATTTTTGTTACCAGAATATGGTGGAAGAAAAACCCCAAAAATGAGAATACTTTATTATTCAAATCTTTCCCTTTGGCAATTTTACCTGCTGTTGTGATTATTACATTGGCTATGTTGATTGTAAATGTAGAAATTACAAGTTGGGTTCCAGCCCCTGAGTGGTTAATGGAACTTTTTAAAGATATGGCTCAGGATAATTTGTGGGGACTTATAACCATAGCTGTTGCAGCGCCAATTCTGGAAGAAATTTTGATGAGAGGTATTGTATTGGACGGAATGCTAAAAAATTACAATCCCTGGAAGGCAATTATTTGGTCGGCGGTACTTTTTGGTATTATGCATTTTAATCCATGGCAATTTGTGTCGGCATTTTTTATCGGTATTGTAATGGGCTATTTGTATTGGAAAACCAAATCGTTGGCTCTTACTATTTTTATTCATGCTTTGAATAATGGAACGGCATTTTATTTGATGAAAATGAATCCGGAAGCAGTTACCTGGACAGAAATGTTTGGATTAAGTGGTACGGATAGGGTTATAGTATTTACTGGTGCAATTTTTATTATATTTTTTGCCTACAAATATTTTGAAAGGTTTTTCAAGTCGAGGGAAATTTTGGTATGAAAAAAAAGCCTAAAGGATATTATCCTTTAGGCTTTTTTTTTAAAGTAGTGAATTTATTTTTTAATCAACCAATTGTTTATTAGGGAAAATAAAAGGTAAACAACTAATATCATTGGAACGACAAGCCAATGGAAAAGAATGGCAAGAATCAAAAGAGTAATTAGGAATAGATACCTAAGCTGATTATCTCTCCATTTTAAATTTTTCACCTTAAGAGCGAACATTGGAATTTCGGATACCAAAAGAAGAGAAGTGAATACAATTGCAATAATAATAACGATTGGATTACTTAACCAGCTTTCAATTATTGGATAGTTACCAAAATAGAAAATTATTGGGAAAGATGCCCAAAACATTGCATTGGCGGGTGTTGGAACACCAATAAAAGATGAAGTCTGACGTGTATCGATATTAAACTTTGCTAGTCGGAGAGCTGAAAAAATGGGAATAATAAAAGCCGATAGTAGCAATGCTATTTGGGAATTGCTTAATTCAGAAGGGTTGAAATCGGCATGCACATCGCCTAGAATGGCAATTTTTAAATATCCAAAAGCGATAACTCCGGGAGCAAATCCAAAACTAACCATATCGGCAATCGAATCCAATTCTTTTCCCATAGGAGAGTAGGCTTTTAGTACTCGAGCTGCCAGCCCGTCAAAAAAATCGAAAACAGCGGCTATAATGATTAAGACAGCAGCACTAAGTAAATGACCTTCTATTGCCATTAAACTCGCTGTACAACCCGAAAAAAGGTTCATACAGGTGATTGTGTTCGGGATATGTTTGACTATTCCTTTTGCTTCGGACATGAATCTAAGTTTTGTTAAGTATTGCACAAAAATAATTGAATTTTCCGAAACTGCTTATTTATCTTCTCTGTATGTGTGAGATTAAAAAAAGCATGTTATTTTTACCAGACTTAGAAATATTTGATATGCGATCAGTCTTAACTCTCTTAATTATTTGTTTTTATTACAGTCTTGCATTTGGACAAACTTCAGCGCCAACTTATAGTAACGAATTTCTGTCTATTGGAGTTGGAGCGCGATCTTTTGCCATGGGTAATTCCAGTATTGCTAGCCAAAGTACGGTAGAAGCTGCTTATTGGAATCCTTCTTCGCTGGTTGATCTTCAAAATAAGTACGATGCATCAGTGATGCATTCGGAGTACTTTGGAGGATTGTCTACCTACGATTACCTGGGATTTGCAATTAAATTGAACAAAGAAAGTGCACTTGGATTAAGTTTGATACGATATGGAGTTGATGATATTCCTAATACATTGGAATTGATAGATAAGGATGGAAATTTACGCTACGACAGAATTACAACTTTTACATCAGCTGATTATGCGTTTTTAATTTCCTATGCTCGCCAAACAAAAATTAAAGGATTAAGTGTTGGAGGAAATGTGAAATTAATCTACCGACATACTGGAGATTTTGCAAATGCTTATGGTTTTGGTATTGATTTATCTGCAACTTATAAAAAATCGAACTGGAGATTTGCTGCTGTATTAAGAGATGCTTCTAGCACTTTTAATTCCTGGGTATTTAATACCGATGATTTAGAGGAAGTGTTTGCAATAACCGGTAATGAAATTCCAGAAAATTCTACAGAACTAACCTTGCCTCGTTTGATATTGGGAGTAAGTAAGGATTTTAAAATATCTGAGAATTTTGGAATTTTAACCGAATTCAATGCAGATCTTACCTTTGATGGAAAACGAAATGTTCTTGTACAAGGAGATCCTCTGAGTATCGATCCACACATGGGAGTGGAGGCATCGTTTAAAAAATTTATATTTCTTCGAGCCGGGGTAAATAACTTTCAAGAGGAGACTGATTTCAATAACACTTTGGAGTGGACCTTTCAACCTAACCTTGGTTTGGGTATTAACTACAAAGGAATCAGGTTGGATTATGCTTTGACAGATATTGGAGATCAGTCTATTGCAAAGTATTCTAATGTGTTTTCCCTTTCGTATTCTTTCGATTAAAACAAAACAGTATAAAACAAGAAAAGCAAACTCATTTGAGTTTGCTTTTCTTCTTAGGGTGAAAGACCGGTTTCGAACCGGCGACCTCTGGAACCACAATCCAGCGCTCTAACCAACTGAGCTACAATCACCATTTCTGCTCTATTGCGGTGCAAATATAGAGAAAA
>Ga0209379_10000623_pt1 | contig 27202 bp, 24 predicted proteins | sample tdDd001_FD_187124 | JGI IMG/M metagenome (GOLD analysis project Ga0209379, IMG submission 187124) | Marine sediment microbial communities from the Atlantic coast under amendment with organic carbon and nitrate - tdDd00.1 (SPAdes)... | ecosystem: Environmental > Aquatic > Marine > Coastal >...
CAAGAAGAGACCCTTGCCACTTTAAAATCTAACCTTCATCTACCGAACGGTGGTTTTCATAAATTGATTACAGAATTGGGAAAAGAGTACCAATTGCCATTTCAAAAAGTACGCACTGTTGTGATGATTCAACAACGTGAAGTGGAAAAGAAAATTCGTCATAACTACGATTCAGTAACCGATGAAGACTTGAATCAAGCGAGTTGGCTCGCGTCCATTAAATCAACTTTAACTGAGCTTTCCAAAGACAATGTTTCTGTTGTCGATTCTGTACGGAACAATCCTAATTACGTAAAAGCGATGCAAGCTCTAGAAAGCCCAATTGAAAGCGAAGATGCTCGGGCTGATGTCCTAGAATGGTTGATGTTGGCGTATGAGAAAGAAGTGTTTCAGCCACTACTCGCTATGTTAAGAACGACGCCATTGTACTGGAAACTGATGATGGCAGAGGAGCTAAACAAGATGACCGAAAGCTATCGTCAGCAGTTTAGTGATTATCCAGACCATATTGCAGCTGCGGCTATTTTGTTTGAGTTGGATGAAAAAGCGAGATCGTAACCGATTAATTAATTTGTCTTTAGAAGAGACCGAAAAGTAAGATTAATTCTCTCACTTTTCGGTTTTTTTGTTTTAGGAACGGTATGTAGCCACTGTTGCTGCATGTCACCTGCCATGATAAGTAAGCTCCCCGGAGTCAGTTCAAAAGAGAGTTTTTGCTTAGTCTCTTTATGCCTTAGATGAAATAGACGTGTCTCTCCAAAGCTTAATGAAGCAATCACAGGTTCTGGGCCTAACTCTGGCTCATTATCACTGTGCCAACCGTTTGAGTCATTTCCATCTCGATATAAATTGGCTAGTACTGAGTTGAATGGCGTTTTAGCCACGTTGCCGCATCGTTGTTTTAAGTCAAGTAGAGCAGGGAACCACGGCTCTGGTTCCATAGTTAAGTTTGAGTATCGATATGCGTCATCGCCGTACCAACATTGCAATCTAGGTATGGGCATTGTTTTTCCAAACAAGGTGATCATGTCACTTCGCCATGCGACTTGTTGGAGTAATAAATCGAATGTACGAGAGGCTTCTTTGGTGTCAATGAAGTTAGGTGCCCAGTAGAGAAGGCCGTTGTCTAACGTATACCATTGGTTGACAGGTATAGAATCAGTTGGCTTTTGGCGATTGTAGGACACTTGCAGTTCATCTTATGGTTAAGTTTGCGAGAGTATAAAAATACTAGGTCTACTTATGATACTCAAGAACGTAGAAAGTTGGTGGACAAAGGTGCTGATGAATCATCAGCACCTTACACAACTCATTGTTTATTGAATTGTGGTAATAAAATCGTACTTATCTGAATCAGCTTTGGTTACCCAATGTTCGCCATCAAAAGGGGCCGAGTCGAGTGTAAATACATAAAAATCGATGCCTTTGTCACCCATCACGGTGTTAAAGAAGGTTGCCTGTTTACGGTGGCTTTCATCAGTATAAGGAATCTCCTTGGCTGATTGCTGACCATTGCTCCAGCTATGTACGCCAATCTGTTTGTTCGCTTCAATCGCTACCGAATCATCGGCACGTTCCAGGATGCGAACTTTTCCTGCAGCAAATAAATCTGTTCCACCAGAGAATACTGAACCCGTTGCCGTAACCACTGTCGTCATATTGTTGTCGTGAATAAGAAGTCCAGTGTACAAATTAATGTCATCATCAGCGCTGCCACCAATGTGTGAACTGAACTTAAAGGTCATGTCACTGCCTTTGTATTGCTGAACAATGTCTTGAACTTGAAGGTAAGTTGTTGCCCCTAGTGTTGAGTGGATGCGATTGTCGATATCGGCGTGTGAAGCAGCATCAGTAATGGACAGCATTTCGCGATAAAACGCTTTAAACGCAAATGAAGTATTGATCTCTATTGCATTATTGTTCGAAGTTACGGTTAAGAGAGTTGAACCAATGCTCGGAATTAACTCGGGCGCTTCTGAAATGAATTCAACTGTTATGTCCTTATCAGTCGCTTTTGTTTTTGATTGGATTAGCGTGCTCTCGTTCGATACTGAGCTCACTGAATCGTTACAAACGAAATAATCTCTTAGTTTTGACTCGCTATAAATCATACAGAGGTCATCCTGACCTTCTGACAGCTGTATATCGATAGTATTGCTGCTGTTGTCTTGCAATTGAACAACAAGGTTTCCTTCAGGCGTTGTTTCGGCAAACTTCATTTGATTATAAGTGGTGCCATCAAAGTAAACACTCATCGACTCAAATATTTGCTCACGTTCTTTCATTAAATCAATTAAAGCTGCACTAGTGAATGTGTAGTTCGCTAGTGGCTTGTCTAAGACTGGTTTAGTGTCTTTATTCGCGCTTGAACTGGAGTTGCAACCAGCTAGTACGATAAGAGGCGCTGCGAGTAAAATTGAATTGATAGTTTTCATTGATGTGTCCCCACTTAGTTGATGGGGAGAATTCTATTGAGATAATTTGTCATTTGCTGTCTGTGATATGTATGGAAATGTATTGCAACCTAGTTACAATGAGATTGTTTAAATTATCTGTTTGATTGGTTTGATAATTATCTATTCGTTTCTGGTGCTGTATTTCCTAGCAACCGGTTGAATAACGTTTAACCACTTAGCAAGAGTTATCGATTAAATGACACAAAATACAATGTTGATTGTTGAAGATGATCTGAAATTACAGCAAATGCTTAAAGCTTACTTTTTAACCCAAGGTTTTGATGTAGAGACGCTGGATGATGGTAGCCAGGCGACAGAAACAATTATAGAGAAGCAACCGGACATAGTTCTACTGGATCTAATGTTACCTGTCTCAGATGGACTGACAATTTGTAGACAGACCAGAGCATACTACAAAGGTAAAATTCTTATCTTAACTGCTAGTGACGATGATTTTGACCATGTCGCGGGCCTCGAAACTGGCGCAGACGACTTTGTGACTAAGCCTATTAAACCAAGAGTCTTGCTAGCGAGAATTCGAACGTTATTACGTCGACAAATTATTGATACTGAAAATAAAAATAGTGATGAAGTTCGTTTTGGTCAATTGCTACTTAAAAATACCTACAAGCGATGCGAGTTAGCTGGCGCAGTTCTTTCGTTAACAGATAGCGAGTTTGATTTGCTTTGGTTGTTGGCTAGTCATTCTGATACCGTTCTGTCTCGTGATACTTTAACCAAAGCGTTACGCGGTATTGAATACGATGGTTTCGACCGCACAATAGACAATAAAGTCGTGAGACTAAGAAAGCTATTGGGCGACGATAATGTTCCAGCAGAGAAGATACAGACGATTAGAGGGAAAGGGTATTTGTTTGCCTCTGATGCTTGGAAATAAGTTTGCGCTTAATAATAGGAACCCTTCATGCGACGTATTTATATTGAATCTATAATTGGGATTTTGGTTTGTTTTCTAGGTGGTGTTATGGCCTATGAAATGGCGGTATTCCAATTGACGACGGACTACGAGTATCTGCTTGAAGATTATGAAGCAACGGCGCATCAAGAGTTAATACAACGCATCGCAGACACCCAAGGCTTTGACGGTGCACTTAATGCTATGTCTCAGTTTGCAGATACTTCTCGTCAGAAACTTAAAACCTTTCCTAATATGGCGTCGGTTCCAGAGTTCGTCCGTGAATACTTTCGCGTAAATATCGAGATGAACATCTATTTTGATGATGACCGAGACATGTGGTTACGCTTGGCTAATATTGAGCCCATATTCTTATATACCCCCGATGAAGATACTCTCATACGGCAAAAGGTGGATCTTGAAAGCAGCCTTATGTGGGTATTCTTTATTTCCAGTTTTGTTCTCTATGGCGTTGTACATGTTTTAATTATCTATCGCAGGGTGAAAAAACTCGAACAAGCCACGTTAAGTTTTGCGCTGGGCGATCTCTCAGTAAGAGCGGATACTTCAAGTAAAAATGCAATAGGAAGTCTAAATCATTCGTTTAATGTTATGGCTGATCGTATTCGTCAATTAATTGAGAGTAATAGAGCTCTTACAAACGCGGTCGCCCACGAATTACGTACACCAATATTTCGTATTCAATGGCAAGCAGAACTATTGAAAGAAACGAACTTAAACGATCATCAAAATGAAACGGTTCAAAGTATCGTTGAAGATACAGAAGAAATGGAACAAATGGTCGATGAATTGCTCTGTTATACGAAGTTGGATACGCAGTATATGGAACTCGATCGTCAGTCGATATCTTCTCTGATGATACTTGAAAGTGCTGCGAGTCGGTGGAGAAAAGAAACCCAACTCGACATTGCAATAGTCGGTGGAGAGCAGGAAGCAAGAGAGTTGTTCGTCGATAAAAAATTGCTTACTCGAGCTTTGGATAACATCGTGCGTAACGCTATCAAATTTGCGGAGACAAAAATTATAATAGAAGTTGGAGAGAGAGAAGGGGTGAGTTTCATCGACATTCATGACGATGGCCCTGGTATTGATGAGCAGCATATAAGCCAACTGTTTGACCCTTTCTATGTAGGGAGTAAAGCGCGTAATAAAGCTAAAAGTGGTCATGGACTCGGCTTGTCGATTGTTAAAAAAATATGTGAACAGCATGAAGCTCAAGTGGAGGTTGGCCGTAGTAAAAAATTGAATGGTGCTCTATTTACCTTATCATTTCCTCTTTGTAATAAATCGTCTGACAATCCTATACAGTAAATGACGTGGCGCTTTGGAATAATACTGGCAACTCAGAGGAGGGATAATCGTTCTCTTCTGTCGCTTTTATATTCTTGGAGAAAAATATGAAAAAACTTATTCTAGTCGCAGCTCTGTCAATGGTCGCTACCGGTTGTGCTCAACAAACTTTCGTTATGTCCTCTGAAGCGAGTGCAACAACAAATGATGCGTTACCCACAAAAGAGCAGTCACAGCACTTCTTTATTGATGGTATTGCACAAGACAAAGAAATCGACGCTGCAGCAGTTTGTGGTGGTGCAGATAAAGTCGTAAAAGTGGAAGTGCAACAAACTTTTACCAACGTTGTTCTAGATGTTGTTACTTTTGGTATCTATACACCTCGTGAAGCACGTGTTTATTGTAAGTCCTAGAGGTTTTTAGTTTTCCTTGACCTAAATATTCGACGTTACATCCTTTAGGTGTTTTTGTTGGTGAAGATTTCCAGAAATACCGTTTTGATAAGAGCTCTTTTTAGAGCTATTTTTTATTCGATCTATCTATGATATTTAGTTAAATCATTAATAATCATTGATTATTTGGGGTATTCTTAAGTTTATAAAATCCTATTTTCTTAAGGAGTAGTTAGATGGAGCAAACTGTGAATAGTGAAGGCTTTGTTCTCGCCTCAAGGTGGTCTCGTTTATGGGCGGTGATTATTGATTCTTTTATCGCCTTTATATTCATATTACCTGTATTGTTTTACACAGGTTTAGGTTCACGAATTCTAGCTAAAGGTGTTATTACGCTGCCTGAAATAGTGATGCTAGGTGTTTACAGTTGGTTGGCGTATTTGCTCTGTAATGGCTACTTGCTACATACCAAAGGCCAGACGATTGGTAAGAATGTTTTTAATATAGCGATTGTCGATCTCAGCGGAAAGGGGCTAGGTTTGCCTAAATTATTCCTTAAACGTTCAATGCCTGTCGCTCTTCTAGGTTACATTCCTTTTATTGGTGGTTTTGTCTCTACTATTAATATCCTATTTATCTTTAAGAAAAACAGACGCTGTATTCACGATCTAATTGCAGGTACGCAGGTTATATCTGTTGCGGTGAAGAAAGAGCTGGATGTTAACGATTGAAGTGGATGGTATTGGTTGCCCCTATGCTTGAGTAAGGAGAGAACATGATTCGAATATTACTATTTGCTTTGGGTTTAAACGGATTAATTGCATTTGTCCTACACATCACCGAGTGGGTTTTTGGCATACCAGAATTGAACTTTATCAGTGATTATTTCTTTTACGCACTTATCGCTCAATGGATTCTAGGGGCTATATTTTTAGTCGCTAGGCCTGGCAGAGATTACTACTTAAAACATAGCCCTGCTCAAGCGACCAGAATGGCCGCATCAATGGCAAATGATGGTAAAGCGAACAATGAGCAGAGCAATTTTGATGTAGGTTTGAGTATGCTTTTGTTCATCTCGGGTGGCTTCAGTTTGTTGATGTGTATCATCTTATAAAACAGTTATTGGTTGAGCACCTATGGGCAACGTTTGTCGCAATAATGCTTACCCAAAATCAAGCGTAATCAATAACCTTACCTCATTGGCTTGGTTCACTGGAGAGCGGTGAACCAAGCCTAAATTCTCATTTCCACTCCAACGTTCGCCTTTCAGTAATGCGATATCTCCTGATGAGAGTGACTGAATACATGACTCATCTTCGTACAAACCAGAAAGCGAGTCGGGTTGACCATTGCTTCCATGGCCAAGTTTAGATCTATCAAGTCCTTGGTTAGGTAACCATTGGGTAGCGGTTCCATAATAGGTCGTCACTAACCGGCAAGGGACATGGTCTACGTGAAAGCGCGGGCACATAGCTCCGTTTAATGTCGCGATTCTCAGGCCTGCCTCTTCTAGATCAAACAAACAACAAAACATATCAACGAGTGTTGTTAAGTCTTCAAGTAGTGCTTTTGGCGCATTTCCATCCGTTGCTTTTTCGAGTTCGGCGTATGCACTCTCTGGTGTGAGAGTGAGTGACTTCTTGAACTCAGGGTTTACAGCAATGAACTGACTGATGGCACTGCTGAACTCAGAACTCAAATTACGCTGCCAAACCGCAATATTGATGTGCTCCTGGTAGATATCAGTCAATGTGTTTGGTACTTGTCCTAAGCTAAAACACGGTCTCGAACGAGGGTTAGTTGTATGGTTGATGGGAGGGTGTTCCGCCAATACCGTACTCATTGTATAAGCTCCTTTGTTGGAAGAGTCTGACTGTTAAAACTCAGAATAACACAGAAAGTGAAATGTTATAACATAACATTGAGTGCTGTTTTGAAGGATGAAAGACACGATGTGATAGTGGGAATGGCTTTTTATTCGTCTTAATATCAAAAAGGCAACGACGTGAGCCGTTGCCTTACGAGGGATCACTTTTTGAATATATGAATATTGCCATCGAGATCTGGCACATAAACGGCTTCTTCATCAACGGCGACACTGCCATAAACGCCGCCGTCTACGTAGTTTTCAATTTGCTTGGGCTTATATTGCCAACGTTGTTCACCAGTCATGGCGTCTACGGCGAAAAAGCCTTTTTTAACCGTGGTCCAGTAGCTCTTCGCTCCGGTTGAGCCTATATAAACAACACCGTTGTCGTAGACGGGAGTACCCCATGTCCAGCCCCAAGTGATAAACTCCCAAATTCGTTTACCGGTGTTAGCGTCAAACTTGAGTAGTTGCTTATTGTCTGAACTTCCTATGTAAAATACGTTGTCATTCTCTCCTCTAACAGCAGAAGATTCGACCCATGAACCATTGCCAAATTGATATTGCCACTGAACGTTACCTTGCTTCGTATCTAACGCGTAGATCACTGTATCACGAGAACCAATAATGATTTTATCGCCGATTAAAGCAGGGTCGGAGACAATGCGCTTATTGCTAGCATGCTGCCACAAGAGTGCTCCTGTTTTTTTGTTTAATGCGTAAGTGTTTCCATCCCATGAGCTGACAAATACGGATTCATGGTTGAAAGTAGCGGTTGATCGAATTCGGTCTTGGGCTTTGAAGCTCCATTTCAGTTCACCAGTCTTACTAGAGAGTGCGTAAAGATAATGGTTTGCGCTGCCAACATAGAGTGTGTCACCGTCGATAACAGGGGAAGATTTACTGTAGTCGTAATCCCATGGTGACCGATTGACAGGGAGTAATCGCTCAATGTTTTTATCGTCAAGGTTGAACTTCCAAACTAGTACTCCAGATTCCTTGTTCAGAGCGTAGAGTAGCCCATCATCGCTACTAAAAAAGACTAAGTTTTGTGTAAAAGTAGCGACAGAACGCACCTTTCCAGCAGTGGTAAATTGCCATTCTTTGGCCTTCGTTTTTCGATTGAAGGCATAGAACTTTCCATCATCACTACCAAAGTAAACCAATTCACCATCAATTTTTGGGGAAGACCAAATTTGCCCTTGGCTCTTTAAGCTTCCTAAATAGTCACCACTTTCGGCTGCTGTTGCTTGACCAAACAGGGAGAGTACAAAGCTTATGACTAACGCCATTCTAATATGTAATTTCATTATCTAATTCCATCTATTCAAATGCTTAACTCACATTACGTCGTGAATAATGGTAAATCCTTAGTAATGGCTGAGGTTTTCTTAAGAACAGGAGGAAGAGGGAGGTTTAGCCGCTTTAGAATGGCTTGATAGCGTGGTTCATTGTGTAAAGGAATGTATTTAGGATCGACACCTAGCCAAAGCAACTCGGGTCTATATAGAAACTCCGCTTGTTCTAAACAATCTAAGGCTAGATCAATTTCATTCGCACCTATGGCATAACGCGCAGTGGAGAGTGGCGGATGATATTGACCTAAGTTAAGGTGTTGCGTGTCTTTAGTGGCAAGCCAATGATAGGCACCTTTTAATCCTGACTCATTGTATTTTTCTCGGATAGTACGTAGCGAATATTCCTCATAGCCAGCATCTCGCATCAACCAATACAATTCATCAAAAGATTTATCGTGTTCGCAGCGCTGTTCGTATATGGCTTGCAGAGAAACGTGGTAGTACATGTTTTCCTCGGCGAACTCTCTAATTTTCTCAATCTCTTGATGACTTTTTTCATAGTCTCGCTGCATACAGTAAAACCATGCAACAGATTCTTTAGAGTAGTCACTTGGGTAACATTGAAGGTGTTTCTGTAGCACTTTGAAAGCTTCATCAAATTCAAATTGGGTTAGTAGAAACTGTGCAAAAGAGTAGTGTGAGTAGGGTAAAGAATCTACTTGCTGAAAATGAAAGTGGGCTTTTTGGTGATCTTTAAAAACCAAAAAATAGAGATTTGCTAGCATTAGATGTGCAGATTTTTCATTGCTGTCGATAGCAAGGGCTCTTAATAGCAGCTTTTCAACACGTTTTTTCTCTAAGGTGAGCTCAGTACTTTCAGAGAATATATTGAAGATCATTGCATTCGCTAAATTGAGATAAGCAGGCGCAAAGTTAGGCTGGTGGCAAATGACCTCATGCAGCAAATCAATACACTCTTGGCGACGTGTGTCACCTTGCTCGACAAGAAAGCGAGCGCGTTGATACTTTTCTCGTAACTCGTTATCAAGCTCATCTTCATTGCTTGCTTGAAATTTACGAACATTAGCGATCAATTGATAGCCTTTACCTGAAAGAGTCTTTATGTATGTCGGGGATTTCTTGTTATCGCCTAGAGAAGTTCGTAGGGCATTGATTGCAACATATAAAGCATCATCACTTACGATACGATCGCGCCATATTTGAGTAAAAATTTCTTGTTTTGAAACGGGGGCGGGTGCGTTTTGAGCAAGCAATACTAGCAGTTGGAAGTGTTTTTGCTCCAAGTGAATCTTCTTTGGCCCTGAGGTGATATTATTGCTTGCGCTATCTAAATGCCAGTTACCAACAATCCAAGATGACTCCATAAATACTCCTTATGTAATAGCTTTAATAAGTTAGCAAATAGGGATATGTGTTTCTTTGAATCTCTCTCCATTGTGTTTAATAACAATGTATGCTCTGATTTGGCGTTGTGTTTTTGCGTATCGCCTCTATTTATTGAGCGATATATGACGTCATTCAAATTTGAACTTATCAATTTATAACCAGTCATAAAGCTCTTACACTTTAATCAAAGACTCCTATTTCGTGTTAAGGATCGTACCGATGAAAAAAGCTATTTTCCTGTTGATGGTAACCGCCATATTGTCGGGTTGTGCAAGCATGTCACCAGAAGAGTGCAAAACTGCGAACTGGTATCAAGTTGGATATCAAGATGGACACTATGGTAACAATCCAAATATTATCGGGAGCTACGCAGAAGACTGTGCGGAGGTCGGTATTTCTCCGGATAGAGAGAAGTGGCAGCAAGGTTTTGAAAACGGTACATTGATCTATTGCTCACCGGATAACGGCTATACAGTCGGTGCTGAAGGGCGTGAGTACCACGGTGTATGTAGTAGTAATTTGTTCTTACAAAACTACCAACTAGGGCGTCAAGAATACGAACGTAAACAACGAATTGAAGAGCTTGATAGGCAGATTGCTGATATCGATATTCAATTGGCTAATAAACCCGATAAAGAGAAGAAACAGTATTTAGAAGAGAACAGAAAAAGGTTAGTGCGAGAGCGCTCTGATTTATTAACGCCAACTGTCAACTTTAACCTTAACTTCTAAGTCATCTAGTCAGAGCCTTAAATCAACTAAGTAAGCGTCGCTATTATCGCGACGCTTGCGTTACAAATAATACGAGCGTAAGTACTTCGTATTTATTCAAGGTGTTGCTGTTATTTCGGCGCCACAACAGCTTGGTTTGCGACTTTGACTAGCTTTCCACCGTTTTGCGCGATATAGCTTTCAGCTTCTCCTACATTTGAAAACCATAGTACAGGGTAGCCTGCCTCTTTTAGTTCAATACTGTAAGGAAGTATTGAACCTTGCGGCGCAGCTGCAATTTGCTTTTTAAAGTCTGCCCAACAAAGCTTTCCATTTTCTGCTGCCAGCATGTTTAAAAGATGCTTTCTCTGAATAATTTCCGTATTGCTCTTTAACTTTGGTAATGAAATATCGATTAATACCTTCGTTTCGATCAGCCGCCTAAGCACAGGTAAAGATCGTGTAAGAGATTTAGATTGAGCCGCTTTTTGTAAAGCTTTTGCTTCACGAAGCCACAATCGAAGATCGGGATTGTCTTGATGACGCATATCGTCCTCCTTCTATTCAACCGACTCGCTATGGGTTGAGGGATGATATGCAAGTGAAATGCTTGCTATGTTCAAAAAATATGTTGGTACTATCGTTTTCGCGAGGCAGGTATCCAACTAACCTGTAGCTAGGTTACTACTACCACGGCTGTTTATCAACCAGTGGGTTTGCCAGTTCTCACTACAATATAAAACTCCTTTAGTATCAAAGGTGTTCTGTTATATTCATTTGGAAAAATATACTAATAGGTGGAATAGCCCAAATGATTAAACAACGTCATATTTTATTAACGTCCTTAGCTCTGACTTTGCCGATCAATGCATTAGCTTATGATTTAGAACTGGAATACTTTGAACCTGAAGAGGTAGCTTTACTTAAGAAAGCTGAAGCTTCCAACAATCCAGAGCTATTAATGAAAGCGGCAAGTTTGCTAATTGACTACTCAGAGTTTCAAGAAAACATAGACCGCGGCTATGAATATATAGCTAAACTGGCAGATGCTGGAGAGGAAAAGGCCATGGTTATTTTGGCCGATGAGTATTATAGCAATGACGAGTATGAACAAGCTCTTGCTTGGTATCATAAGGCCGAGCAAGGTAAAGACCCGTATGTGCTGTATTCGCTAGGCGTCATGTACTTTGATGGAGAAGGTGTACCTGCTGACTATAAAAAAGCGAACGACTATTACTTAGCAGCAGCACAAGCTGGCGAGCCAGACGCAATGTACCAACTTGCATTTTCATATAATGACGGTAAAGGGATTGAGCAGGATTACGTGAAAGCCGCCTACTGGTTTGAGAAAGCGGCGGACTTAGGTGATGTTAGTGCGATGTATAATTTAGGCATTTCCTACTTAAACGGTGAGGGCGTGACAGAAAGCTGCCCTAAGGCGATGCAACTATTTAGTAATGCTATTGAAGAAGGTGAGCATACACTTTCTTATGCCAAAATGGGCGATATATACTCCCGCTCACAGTATAAGAAGCCTTGTGGTTTCAAAACCAGCGACTACAAAAAAGCATTTGAATATTTCACTGCGGGAGCGATGCAAGGCAATGCGTACAGCCAGTACTCTGTTGGTTATGCATATCGAAATGGCCATGGAACGTGGAGTGATTTTGTGAAAGCACTTGCATGGTTTGAAATTGCAGATGAGAACGGGAACTCTGCGGCAGAGAAAGAGATAGCGGATGTAAAGCAATACATGTCGAAAGAGAACATAGCCGCATCGCATGAACTTAAAGAGACACTGCTAGAAGAAATCTGGTAAATGATATTAAGAAGCGAGTCTAGTGCTCGCTTAATTGTTTAATCGCGTTATGATCACTGTTATAGGGCAAACATGCTTTTTCTGAGTGGTTTGATAATGCCATTTCTTATGGGTTATTAGAGAGTATTCTAGAATATGCCTCATCGAAGAATGTAATAAATATAGAGAAGGCAATCATAGTTATATGGTTGAGATACTATACTGAATAGAAAGCTTGCTTAAGGTATATAGAACAACATGAGAACTAGATTTTTTCTACTAGTAGTTGCATTGTTAATTTCGCTTAAATCGTATTCGTTTGACGATATGCACTTTTATGTCCCTGATTTTCCCCCTTACACTCAACTCGATTTTGATGGTTCTCCCTCTGGCATTGGTACAGATGCTGTGAAACAGGTTTTGGACGTTATGGATGTTCGTTATACGATTACTGTATCGTCGAATCATGGCCGTGCATTACAAGAGGTTAGGAAGCAGCAGTCGGACGGCTTTTTTATGGCATCACAAAACTCAGATCGTGATACATATGCTGAGTTTTCAGAGCCTTTGATGTCCAACCGTTGGGTTTGGATCATTCGCCAAGAAAATGGACGTAACTTTACGCCTTATGATTCAACATTTAAAAAGCAGTCAACAGTGGCTAGTTTGCTGAACACCAACACGCACCGTTGGTTAAAAGTGAATGGGTACCCGTCTATACACGCTGCAACGTCGGTTACTGAGCTTAAAGATAAGCTAGATTCAGGAGCTGTGACGGCCATACTAATTGCTGAGATGACTTTTCTTGATACAGTGAGCGAGACAGATGATTACGAAATCATTTTAGAGCAAGAGAAAGCGTTCGGCATGTATATCTCTAAGCATTTCTTGAGCAATAACCCAGGTTTTATGTCTAAACTGAATCGGGCCATTCGTGTTTATAGAGAACAATAGCTTGGTCTAGGCATGGTTAATTCAAAGAGAGTCGGTTAAGGACTCTCTCAAAAAGAAATATTAAGGCGAGTCGTCTAGAGAATGTTGAGTCCAAAGATATCTTTTACATCAAAACGTGCTTTTTCTGTCTTTTCTCTGGAAATTTGGTTTCCTTGTTTTAAAACATCAATAAAGAGTTCAGCAAAGTAAGGAGTTCTTTAGGCTTATATGATCACCTTAAGAAATTCCTTCGACCTCCCTATCATGAGATACAAGGTTTAGCTGCCAGAATGATTCAAGAGCAGTACATAAGCGCAACTGAGCGAGTTTCTGGATCTGAAACGTCATTAAACCTAAACAAGTGCTTCGTGTTCAAATTATTTGTACACTAACCAAGTATGGTTAATCTTGGTTCATATAGCCTAATAATTACCCCCCATGTGAAATTAGTGTCCAATAATTTGTTGGTAAACAATATAATATTGGCCATGTTTTTGTTTAACTTATCCCTCTTTTATCAATGATTTGTCTTTGGTGTGCGTGTTTTTTAAGCTTTGTGTTGTAGATCTAGGCACTGGTCATTATCGCGTTTTACCGAACGAGGCTCCTTGATTTACGCCCTTAAATTTCTTAGAGTACTAATCGTTTTTCAGATTTAAATAACCAATTTAGAGTTTAAATAACTAAGAAAGGATTAGATTACATGGATCCCATACTGGAAGTTAAGGGACTGTATAAGGTGTTTGGTGAAGACACCGACCGTGCTTTTACGATGATTAATGAAGGCGCGGACAAAGACAAAGTTTTTGAAGAAACAGGGCTAACGATCGGCGTTAACGATGTTTCTCTTAGTATCCAAGAAGGCGAGATTTTCGTCATAATGGGACTGTCAGGCTCTGGCAAATCAACCCTAGTACGCCTTCTTAACCGCTTGATTGAACCTTCCAAAGGTAATGTGTTTCTTCGAGGCAAAGACATTGCCCACATCTCAGAAGATGAACTCCGCGAAGTTCGCCGCAACAACATCTCTATGGTTTTCCAAAATTTCGCTTTGATGCCGCATATGACAGTTATCGAGAATGCTGCGTTTGGTCTTGAGTTGGCAGGTGTTGAAGCTGATAGTCGAAAGCAGTCAGCATTGAAAGCTCTAGAGCGGGTAGGCCTTGGCGCGCATTCAGAGTCTTACCCAGATGAATTGTCGGGTGGCATGAAGCAACGTGTTGGCTTGGCTCGTGCATTAGCATGTGACCCAGATATCTTGTTAATGGATGAAGCGTTTTCTGCGCTTGACCCTTTAATTCGTACTGAAATGCAAGATGAGCTTATTCGCCTTCAAAATGACGATAAACGAACCATTGTTTTCATCTCGCATGATTTGGATGAAGCGATGCGTATCGGTGATCGAATTGCGATTATGCAAAATGGCGAAGTGGTGCAAGTAGGTACCCCAGACGATATTCTTAATAACCCAGCGAATGATTATGTCGAAGCTTTCTTCCGCGGTGTAAACGTAGCAAGCGTGCTTACAGTGAAAGACATTGCTCGTAAGAAACCAGCTGCGGTATTTAAAAAATCAGAACACGACGGCCCAGCATCCGCTCTACAAATTTTGATGGATAACGACCGTGAATACGGCATCGTTGTTGAGAAGAGCAGTCGTTACTCCGGTATTGTCTCTGTAGACTCGCTTCGCAAAGCCCACAAAGAGAACAAATCACTAGTCAGCGCACAGCTCGATGATGGATTGACTCTCAACCCTGATTTACCAATCAATGATGTGCTTGGCCTTGTTGGTGGTGTGCCTTACTCCGTTCCTGTTGTGGATGAGCAAGGTAATTACTTTGGCGTGGTAACTAAGTCACGACTGTTGCAAACATTGGATAAGGGGTAGAGTATGTCGTCTGAACAAACAAATATTGACCCATGGTCTCAATCTACTCCAGCAGCTCAGCCTGCAAGTGATCCTTGGGGACAAGCAGCCGATACCTCATCATCAGCGGATTGGTTAAGCAGCGAAACAGTCGAAGCGACACCTTTTGATCCACTTAACCCTTTTGCAGAAGCTGTTTTACCCGTTGACGCTTGGGTTGAATCTGGATTGAATTGGCTAGTTGAGCATGGGCGCCCATTGTTTCAGGCAATTCGAGTGCCTATCGATTTCATTTTAAGTTCATTTGAAACGGCGCTTGTGTCTACGCCTGCACCATTCATGTTGATGATCTTGTTTCTATTGGCATGGCAGTTTTCAAGCTTGAAACTTGGCGTTGCAACAGCCGTATCTTTGACTTTCATTGGTATGATTGGCGCTTGGTCTGAAGCAATGACCACATTGTCACTGGTCATGACATCAGTGTTCTTCTGTCTGCTTATTGGCTTACCCATGGGGATCTGGCTTGCCCGAAGTAACACGGCGGCGAAATTTGTGCGCCCAATTTTGGATGCCATGCAAACCACACCAGCGTTCGTATATTTAGTACCCATCGTAATGCTGTTTGGTATCGGTAACGTTCCGGGTGTCGTGGTAACTATCATATTCGCACTTCCTCCCGTTGTACGTTTGACCATTTTGGGTATTCAACAAGTACCAGAGGAATTGATCGAAGCAGGTCATTCATTCGGTGCTAGCAAAAAGCAGATGCTTTACCGAATTCAATTGCCACTTGCTCTGCCAACTATTATGGCGGGCGTAAACCAAACACTGATGTTGTCGTTATCGATGGTGGTTATTGCATCAATGATTGCGGTAGGTGGTTTAGGTCAAATGGTACTGAGAGGTATTGGTCGTTTAGATATGGGACTGGCCGCTGTTGGTGGTTTAGGCATCGTCATCTTGGCCATCTTATTAGACCGTATCACCCAAGTGTTGGGCGTCAATGCTGGTAATACAAAATTAAGCTGGTATCGCATGGGGCCGGTTTCCCTTGTACTGAATGTACTCAACCGCGGTAACAAATCAGAACTTCAATTAAGGAAAAACACCAATGAATAATTCATGGAAGAGTAAACTCGCAGTAAGCATCGTTTCTGCATTAGCTGTATCTACCAACGTGTGGGCCGCAAGCCTACCGGGTGAAGGCGTCTCTGTTCAGCCTGTTCAATCTTCAGTTGCTGAAGAAACATTCCAAACATTGATTGTTAACCGTGCTCTACAAGAGCTTGGCTATGACGTGAAGCAAACTCAAGAAGTCGACTACAACGTAGGTTACACCTCAATTGCAAAAGGTGATGCGACGTTCTTAACAGTAGGTTGGTTCCCGCTTCATGCTGACAAATACACAATGGCAGGTGGTGATGAGAAATTCTACCGTAAAGGTCAATATATAAGTGGTGCTGCTCAAGGTTACCTCATTGATAAGAAAACCGCAGAAAAGTACAACATCACCAACATTGGCCAATTAACTGATCCAAAAATCGCGAAGTTGTTCGATGCCGACGGTGATGGCAAAGCAGACTTAACAGGCTGTAACCCAGGCTGGGGTTGTGAAATGGTGATTGAACACCAACTTTCAGCTTTCAAACTGGACGATACGGTGACTCACAACCAAGGTAACTACGCTGCAATTATTGCAGACACTATTTCTCGTTACCAAAAGGGTGAATCAATCCTGTACTACACATGGACTCCTTACTGGGTAAGTGGCGTACTGGTTCCTAACGAAGACGTAGTATGGCTAGAAGTACCTTTCTCGGCACTTCCTGGCGAGCGTGCGAACGTGGATACGACATTATCTAATGGTAAAAACTACGGCTTCGAAATGAACTCAATGCGCATTATTGCGAATAAAGAGTTTGCCAAGAACAACCCATCAGCAGCGAAGCTTTTCGAAATCATCAAACTTAACATCAATGATGTAAGTGCTCAGAACATGATGATGAGTAAAGGCAAGAACAGCTCTGCAGATATCGAAGCGCACGTAAATGGTTGGATCAAAGCCAACCAAAGTACGTTTGATGCTTGGATTGCAGAAGCAAAGAAAGCAGCACTGTAACTGTGGATGAAGGGAGATCTTATAGGTCAACGAATTTTTAGATAAGAATTCATAAGATCAATGAGATAGCATCTCCTCAAGATGTAAAAAGAGCCATTTTGTGCCACTTGTCAGTTCTCGTACCGACAAGCGCATAAAAGGCTCTTTTTTTATTGAACCGAGTTTAGAAGGCTCAAAAACGGTGAAACCCCGATGTTGGTAGTAATCTTCGCTGTCTTGTGTTTATTTGTAATAATTTCATGTGTTTAGAGTTGGTGGTTGAGCTCAAACTGGCCTAAAAAACGGTTAAAAAGGCCAATAAAATAGTGAAATTAAATCAATGCATTAGCAACTTGGTACTACTGTATTAGTCCACCTTAAAGTGGGCTTGAAATCGATTCTATGAATCATTTTATGCTTCGGGAAACATTTTCTTTAATTGCTGCGCAAATAGAATATCACTGAAAAAATCGTGCATAGTTTTTCTACCAGTAAATGAAAAATCTTAATTTTCATGTAGTGAGAAAGGTAAGGAGAACGACATGGCGACACGTAAAATCAGACCTAGACAATTTATTGATGAGTTTTACCCTGAATCAGGGATATGCACTACCACCATCATAAACTGGATTAAACACGGCAAGCTTGAGGGCACTAGAACGCCAACGGGCCGATATTTAGTTTGTGTTGACGACGAAATAGGGAACCCTGCAGACAGGGTGAGTGAACTCCTAAGGTTCTTAGAGTCATAAATGGTTGGTAGAGCTAGAAGTAAAGAAACGGCTCATTATCCTCCATTCTTGGTGAAAATGAGCCATAGGGGTCAACCTCGATTTCGGTTTACTACCGTAGATGGTGTGAAGAAGCTATTTCCTCTCGGGACTTTAGAGCAAGAAGCGATACAAGCTGCGCATGTTTACAACTTGCAATATCGTCCTGAGCTAGGAAGCGCGTTTTCCCTATCCGAGATGACACCATTTCGCAAAGCTGTTTCTAACGGCCGAAAGGATAAATTCAACCGGCCTTTAAAAGATTGGCTTCCTGTCGTGTTGGCTCGTGTCAAAGCCGAAGAGAAACTCTCAAAAGATGTCTTTAGAAACTTAGAGCGTGACTGCGAAAGGTTGGAAGAGCACATGGGCAAGTGCTTAACAAAATCACTGAAGTTACAGCATATCAATGAGCACATTGGTAAATACTATGCGGAGCTTAATAATCGACAGCTAAATGGAAAAATTAGCAATCTGAAAAAGATATTTTCCTATTTGGCTGATGAGAGTGCGATAGAGAGTAACTTTGTTCTTAACAAGAAACAGCGACGTTTATCCAAAGAGGATTACACCAAAGCACGTCACAACTTAGATTACGAAAGCTATCTTCAGATCTACGAAGCAGCGCCACTGTTCTTGAAAGTCGCAATGTCTTTAACCTTAGAGACAACTCATGCTGTGCGGGAAATCTACCGATTGCGTTATCGAATCAAGAAGCCAAGAGAAGGCGTATGCGGCATTCTGTGGAACCTAGAGGGTAGGGTGGATTACATTGACGGCCAACCCATCTACGGAACGCTTTATATCCACCGTCAGAAAGTCCAAAAGTCTGAGACATCTGCGGTAGCGATTCCAGTCACTCAGGCGATTAAAGATATTGTCGATCTGTCCAAAACCTCAAGGCTTCACTGCCCTTACGTGGTGCATAGAAAACCTCGCCAGTTGCAGCGAGGTATTTCTAAGGAAACGGATCACCTTTATCAGGTTCACCATCACAATATAAGCAAAGAGTTCAGCAAAGTAAGAGACTCTTTGGGCCTATACGATCACCTTAAGAAAGCCCTTCGACCTACCTACCACGAGATCCGAGGTTTATCAGCCAGAATGATTGAAGAGCAGGGCATAAGCGCAACTGAGCGAATGGCCCATGCGAATGCAGATACAACGAAGATATACACGAGAGAAAATGATATTCGCTGGAATCAGGTTCCAGCGATTGAGGTTAAGCCAAAGGTTGGTTAGGGCCGTTAATTGGCTTCGAAGTGATCGAGTGGTATCAGTGTGCTCTAGAGTATTTTTGGACAGAAGTTTACTAGCATTTTTTCTAATTTAGATAATCATGAATTACTTAAAGTATGTAATATTCTCAATTCCCTAACAAATATACACGGCCAATTGCGGAAGACGTTCATCATGGAAGTTGCATCACGCTGCTTGCGTGATGAGTTTGTCGAACAGAAAGGGGTAAGAACTGATTTAGCCACTCCAAACGCCACAGTATAGGGCAAAGTTTAGTCATTATCAGCATCTAAGCTTTTGATTAAAATTACGAAACATATGATAACATAAGCGCATAAAACCATTGCATAACCACAATGAATTAACATAAATCAATACTGAGACATGAAGAGCATGAAGTTGGATATAGAAACTATTAGAAGCGCATATCTTTCACTCAAGAGCTACGCTTATCAAGATAATCTCAACCTATTTTTGAAGCAAAGAGTAGCAGCTTTCGAAAGTACAGACCTTGACGCATCTCTTCAAAAGATACTTTCAGTACTAAAAAGCAAAAATCCCGTGGCTACTAATGATTTTAAAGATTGGTTGGACGAAATCTCCTATCATTTGTTACCGAAGTCAGTATCAAGAACTGAAGATACCAAACAAAACCAGCATAATGAGAGAAATGGCCTTTTCATTTCAAACATTACATCTTCACCTCAGTATCAAGTTGAAAAAGTAAACTACTTTATTAATGCCCCAGTTGAGCTTCATGTTTTAGAGATGTTGTGGTGTACCGTAGTTGGCTCTGTAATGGATAGTAAACTGTCTGATGATTGTTATGGGAATAGACTCAAAAGCTTCCTGACCAGCAATGACACTGAGGATAAGCCTTCAAATTACACTAAAGATATCTTTAAGCGTTATGTAGACCAATACAATCAGTGGCGAGATCAAGCTATTGAAATAGCATCAAACCTCGCGGACAAGGAAGAAGACGTAGCTCTTCTATCTCTCGACTTGAAATCATACTTCTATCATGTTGATTTCGATTTCAACTCAATATCTGACTTCATTGAACAAAATAAGGATAGTTTTGTCGACCTAGAATTGGCTAAGTTATTGACCGAAGCCTTGAAAAAAGTCCACTATACATACAATTATACTACTTATAAGTCCGCAACACTGACTCACCCTGACTGCCAGGAAAAATTCTGGCTACCTATAGGCATGGCTTCGTCCGCCATTATTGCCAACTGGTATCTATCTGAGTTTGACGAGGATATCTCTAATAAAGTTAGACCCTCATACTATGGTCGTTACGTAGACGATATCCTGCTAGTGTTTAGGCGCCCAAATTTTGAACAACAAAACCCAATTGAAAGCTTTATTGAACACTATTTCAACAACCTATTGAAACGAGATAAAGGCCCAAAAGCTGACTACTTCATTACGATCGATCAGAACAAGCTTCCGATTCAAAGGGATAAACTAATACTCCAGTACTTCGACAAAAACCACAGTAAAGCTGGACTAGACATATTCAAACAAGAACTAGAAGAAAGAAGTAGTGCTTTTAAGTTTTTACCTACAGAGCACATTGACAAAGAACTGGATAAATTTGCTTATGATATTCTTTACGATGGTTCAGCTAATAAGCTGAGGAGTATTGTTGGTCTAGCTGAAAATGAAACTGAGTTATCGAAATATTTATCGAGCCATATAACTGCGCATAGACTCTGTAAGTTAGACTATAACTGCACTGTCATACCTGACATTCAACTTTTTTTCAGAGGAGCTAATGCCCTTCAATTCAACCGTCTTTGGGAAAAAGTCTACCAATACGCTCTGGTAACTAAAAGATATGATTTTATATTTAGATTCGTAAACACATTAGAATCTGAAATCAAGAAGATTCGGGTTATCCATCCTACAAGTCAAAGGGTTAGAAAAAGATTGACGACTAAACTCCACAAAGATATGGAGTTATATAACCATCTATCTCTATCTCTTACGGTCGCCTTGCTAGATATTGCTGAACCGCCAGAAGAAGGTACTGATGAAGCGCATAAAGTATTTCTAAGCAGCGGCAAAGACAAACTAGCGGCCTTCATATTTGAAAATCAACTAGCCCATTACTCATGGTCATTTAGAAAATCAAATCTGCTTCGACATCATTTAGTTTCATGGCCATTAGCCAATTTTGCTGATTTCAACGGAGACCTTACGAACGAAGACTCGTTTCTAGAGATTGAAACAGTTGCTTTGTGTGCTGAGAAAATAAAAATGTCACCTAGGTTTATCCACTTAGATGAGTGGCAACTATTCAAACTACCCCATGCTCTGCACGCAGAAAAACAGCTAGTAGAATGGCAAAAAAACTCCCTAATATCCTACGAGGAAAAGATTTTTTCCCAGAAACTACCTGTTGATTTTGAGCCACTAGACGATAAGAGCAATGTTAAGTCTACTTTTACTATTGGGAGCAGTAAGAGCAAGCACAGCATAAGACTTGCGTTAGCCAACATGGTTGTAGATGAGCGAGATATCGAATCATCTTTAAGGAAGGACAAGCGCTCCAATGTGAGCTACGAACGTCAGAAGAGGTTATATCAGTTACTAAACTCAGCGATCAAAGAGCAGGCAGAACTCTTAATCATGCCAGAAGTCGCTATACCAGTCACTTGGCTTCCTTTTATGGTAGCTCACTCTCGCAGACATCAGATAGGGTTGATATTTGGGTTAGAGCATTGGGTCGTAGGCAACCAAGTTTATAATTTAATCATTGAAGTACTTCCATTCAAAACTTCGAACAAATATAAGTCGTGCGCAATCTCCGTTAGGCTTAAAAACCACTACGCTCCTAGTGAATTAGAGCTTATCGATTCACTAAGACTTGCACCCGCAAATATGCTGCATAAACCAAAAAACTATTACCATAAAGTAAATTGGAACGGAGTAAGTTTTACCACATACAACTGTTTCGAGTTATCTGACATAGAACACAGAACTCTATTCAAATCTGAAGTTGATATGATCTTCGCGTGTGTGTGGAACAAGGATACTAACTACTACCAACATATCTTGGAGTCTGCTGTCAGAGACCTTCATTGCTATGTAGCTCAATCCAACACGTCTCAATATGGCGGATCATGCGTACTTAGACCAAGTAAAACATATAATAAAACAATGCTTTACGTCAAAGGTGGAAACAATGCTTGTGTTTTAACGACCGATATAGATATACAAAAGCTAAGAGAGTTTCAGTACAAATCTAGACCAGATGCAAGGGCCTCATTCAAGCACTTGCCCCCAGGTTACGATTGCGAAAAAGTTATAAATCGTTGAGATATCGAATAAAACACTTTAAGGAGCTAAGTATGTGTTTAGATTTTGGTGCAGCACAATTTTTAAGTTTTGAGTTCTGGAATGCACGAGCCGATATATTCGTCATGATAATCGCTTTCTTCGCACTTGTATTTGCCATCATCCAGATATTGTCTTCACGCAATGAAGCGAGAAGAGCTACAGCATACGCTTCATATCAAAGTTACTTAAATCTATGTTTTGAGCACCCAGAGCTAGCCAGAGGTACTAAGATGGATATAACGAGCGACTCAGCCACTTATTCAAAGTACCGTTGGTTTATCGCTCAGATGCTCTTTTGTTTTGAACAAGTTTTAGATGCTGAACCTAATAGCGATACATGGAACGAAGCAATCAAATCGCAGCTTAAAAGACATGTATGGCATCTTGAAGTATCAAAATCAGTTGCTAGAAAAGAATGGAGTTCTCGGTTAAGAAAGCACTTACCAGAACCAAGAGGGCACGCCACAGCGGAACTCATCTCAGAGTAGTAACTAACGGTTGTGAGTTTATTATAGGAAGCATCACGGACAGGAAATTAAATGAGCCAGTTGTAAAGACTCATGCATTATTTGGCAGTTTGTATTATGTAGTGTCAATTACCTTCATTTTCTACTCAATACCTACACAGTTCACTTTTTAGCAACAGTTTGTCGGAGGCTTTACACAATTAGCCACTTTTGTATCACCTATAGAATGGTTTAAATCATTACCAAAACCACGCTGAGATATGCGGAGATTGGGTAACTTCTAATAGAGGCAAACACATGCCCTCGATTCTGTAGATCATGTGCTTTAAACAATTTTGTGGCACTTTCGAGCTAGGAAGTGCCACGGGTAAAAAATCAACCTGAGAAGCTTTTGGACAAATGTGAGTTACGAATGTGAGCCATGAGAATAATTTGCATTATTTGATGTATCGAAAACTGCCTAGAGTCTAAAAACAATATCACGCCCAAATCACATAGGTAGAGCAATAAAAATGGTACAATATTCCGATTATTTTAGTCGGGATCACTTGATGCTTAAGAGTATAAAATCAATAAAGAACTTCGGTATCTTCAAAGACACCAAAATGAATGCAGGTCAACCATTCCTACAGTTTAACCTTATATACGGCTTTAACTATTCAGGCAAAACGACACTATCACGTATCTTCAGAGCCATGCAGCAAGGACACCTTCATGAAGACTTTGCAAGCGCCAGTTTTACTCTTGAGCGTAATGACGGCGAATTGGTGTCAAGTGCAGTATTAGAGCCTATGGAAAATCTTCGTGTCTTCAATTCTGATTACATCAAGGACAACGTTAACTTTATTAATTCAAGCGTGAATCCAGTGTTGATAGTTGGTGAACCTAATATCGAATTAGAAGCAGAGCTAAAACACATAGAAGAAGTTGATGTTCCAGCCAAAGAATTAGAACGTGATCAGTATAAAAAGTCTGCCAACAAAAAACAGGCTGAAAAAGATAATCGACTGAAAACTGTCGGTCAAGTGGTCAGTGCCTTGAACGTCTTAGGCGGTTCTACTTTTACACGTACAGGCGTTACCCCGTTATTGACGCAAGTTACAGCTGACGACTTAAAGACAGGCGCAGAACTTGATCAACTGATAGATACTGCACGTTCCAAGCAAGCAGATACTGTACCACCTGCATCCATTAGCATCCCTGATATCACGACTTTATTAGGTAATATAGAATCGATTCTGGTGGAATCTGTAACCCGTACAACCATCGAAGAACTTGAAGCCAATGCTGTTCTTCGTAAATGGGTTGAAGATGGTCTAAAACATCATCATGAACCAGAGGTATGCCACTTCTGTAAAAACCCTTTGGAACAATTACGTATTGACGAACTAAATGCGTATTTTTCTGATTCCTACAAAAATTTATCAAAAAAAATTAACCACGCGATCAAGCAAGTACAAGAGATTAAACTAACGCACTCTATTCCCAAAGCTACCAACCTATATTCAGACTTACAACAAGACTATGATTCACTTAGTGATCAAATTCAGCCACTAGATGAACGTGTCACTGTTATTAAGAATTCACTTATTGAAGCCTTGGAAGATAAGCGTGAACGTATGGAAGAAGTTGTTCCATTTTCACCATCAGATTATCCAATGCCTGATGTGTCAAAATTAACGTGGATGTTAAATGGGCAAATAAACGAACATAATCGCCGTTCATTACAGCATGGAGCCGAACAAACCAAAGCGCGCAATGCGATTAAACGGCACTATGCTTATGTTGAAACTAGTGAATACGATCATCTAGGAGCGATAAAACAGATTCAAGCGTTCAATGATGAGTACCAAGCCACCCAAACTGAAATCATCCGCTTGAATACCCGAGTAAGGGAGATTAAGGCAGAACTTCGGAATGTTAAGCAAGGGGCTGATAACCTGAATGATAATCTTCGGTTGTATTTCGGTAAGACTGACATTGAAATACAACCTATTGGTGAAACTTACCAGTTCGTTCGTGAAGGGCGACCAGCAAAGCACCTATCTGATGGTGAACGAACGGCAATAGCATTCGCATATTTTATCACTGAACTGGAAGATGAATCTTTAAAAGACATGAAGCCGATAGTGTACTTGGATGACCCGATTTGTAGTTTAGATTCGAATCACATTTACAATGTACTTGGGATTATAAAAGATAAACTGAATCATGAAAAAGTTGAACAGTTGTTTATATCAACGCATAACTTCGAATTCTTCAACTTGGTGAAGACATGGTTTGATTACTACAAACTGGTGAAACGTGATGGTGAAGTTGTTAAACCTAAACGAGCTGAGTTCTACTTAGTAAATCGAAAGCAGAATGCTTCGACGATAGAGCAATTACCAAAAAATTTAAAAGACCACAAATCTGAATACGCTTACTTAATCGCTAAGATAAAAGAAGCCGTACAAAACCCAGAACGATTTGATGCTGTTTCAGTTCAAGCATATGTACGAAAAATCTTGGAGGTATATTTTACTTTTCGATTCAATAAGCCATTCAGAGCAAATAACAATAGTTTCTTAGAAAAACATTTATTAATAGGGATAGAAAACTCTTCTGCTAAAGCTACAACTTTGTATGAATTCATAAATGATCGTAGCCATGCACAATCTATATCTTTTGGAGTAGAGCTACCTGATGCCTTACAAGCACAATTGCAAGGTGTTTGGGACATAATTGATGAAGCAATTCGTACGAATGACAAACCACACTACGATGCATATTACGCTTAGTTAATCACAATACCTCCCGTTAGAAAGCCACCAACTCTAATGTGGGTGGCTTCCTAGCGGCCAAGGCGCACTGGCCAAACTGTTAAGGTTTGTTGATAAGGTCTACTAATGAAAATACTGACTAATTTCTCGATACCAAACTCATAGAGGGGCACTTCCAAGCTTGAAAGTGCGCAAAGTACGTTTCTGGACAACTTCGTGTTAGTACATTCGTTTGAGCCATCAGTGAAGACAGCAAATTATTTCTGTTTGCTAGCCTTAGTTATTAACTGAAACTCCATCCCAGAACGTTTAGTGTTACGGGTTCTATAGCGCGTAGGGTACTTATCGAAAAAGTCGGATAACTTCTTTAACCCGTAATTTCGAGGATCGAAATCAGGCTTCAATCTTTTTAAGTATTTTCCGATTTCACCTAGTTTTGCCCAACCTGATTCATCTCTATAGTTCTGCCAAGCTTGATGCATTAATCGCCATAACTCTCGCTCTGCGTCTTGATTAGAGTTTGCTTGTTCCTCGCCAAGATCAACATCGGCGTTTAAGTTCTCTATAGCTACAAAGTCGTCACAAGCGTTTTTAAACGAAGTCGGAGTCATCGCTTTTCCAACACCGATTACGTGTATCTCCGACTCTCTTAGTCTGGTAGCAAGACTTGTAAAATCGCTATCACTAGAGATCAAAGCAAATGCATCAAACCTTTGGCTATATAGGAGGTCCATTGCATCGATAATCATTAGCGAGTCTGTCGAGTTTTTTCCTGACGTATACGCGAATTGTTGTTTAGCTTGAATTGCCAACTCATTAAGAGGTTGCTTCCAGTTTTTTAGTTGTTCAGCAGAAAAATCACCATATGCTCGTTTAACGATGATTTGGCCAAAACTAGATAGTTCTTCAATGATCAGATTTAACTTTGAGTGTGGTGTGTTCTCTGAGTCAATTAATACAGCTATTTTTCTATTGCCCATAATACGCCCGACCATTCTTTATGTAGTTAGTTGCACTATATCGGCACAAGTCATATTTGTTCAAATGGGAGCGCTTAAAAATGCTACGAGCAACAACTCGAAACAGAAAGGAGGAAAGGCAGAAGCCTTTGGCAGTTTGATATACAGCCTAGAGCGTAATCCCGGCAGTGACATTAAGCCGACTATATGAAGGTTATAGTGCTAGTCCTGTCACTCCGAGCATGGAGTGACAGGACGGACAGCGCCTGCCATTACAAACTTCCGAGCCGATTCTCAGAATTATCAGCGAATGACGCCGAACCCAAACTGGCGCTGAGAGCGTCACTAAATTTGAATACTCAACGTTCATCGCACACAATGAAATGGAATTAAATACGTAGCCATTGCTGCATAGCCTACTTGTAAAAGAAACCAATTAATTACCAGCGCATTCTTATCTCACTAGCCCTACGGGCTTCTGGGGATTAAGCAATTGCACATGGCTTACAGTCATTCAATTGTTCGGAATTTCTGACCGCACAGTAGTCTCACTCCATTACCTAATTGCTTCAAAGAAGTGATAGGCGTTCTGTCGAA
>Ga0209379_10000624_pt1 | contig 27189 bp, 25 predicted proteins | sample tdDd001_FD_187124 | JGI IMG/M metagenome (GOLD analysis project Ga0209379, IMG submission 187124) | Marine sediment microbial communities from the Atlantic coast under amendment with organic carbon and nitrate - tdDd00.1 (SPAdes)... | ecosystem: Environmental > Aquatic > Marine > Coastal >...
GATTTTATAATAGAATGTATTGATGAGAATTTTGGTTTTAGTCGATATGCTGAACGTTTGGGACGATCGGCTTCAAACTTTGATGAGATTTATTCCAGTTTGAAAAAAGAGCCAAGTTTTATCGATGAGATTAGTTTACAGATTCTGGATGAGCGATTGAAGGACATACAGCCCAAATTGTTCTGCTTATCGGTTCCGTTTCCAGGGAACTTATACTCTGCTTTTCGATGTGCTCAGTTTGTAAAGGCAAACTATCCAGAAATTAAAATTGTAATGGGAGGTGGCTTTCCTAATACAGAGTTAAGGAGTTTGACTGATGCTCGTGTTTTTGATTTTGTCGACTTTATTACTTTGGATGATGGAGAGTTGCCTTTGGATTTGCTTTGGCAACACATTTCTAACCCTGCAAAACAGATTGAATTAAAGCGAACCTATGTTTGTGAGGAAGGAGTGGTTTTATATCAGAATCAATCCGGTTTAAAAGATTACAAGCAAGAAGATCTTGGGACACCAGATTATTCTGACTTATTACTTGACAAATATATTTCGGTAATTGAGATTACCAACCCCATGCATAGCTTATGGAGTGATGGACGTTGGAATAAATTGACTATGGCACATGGTTGCTATTGGGGAAAATGCACTTTCTGCGATGGTTCATTGGATTATATCAAAAGGTTTGAACCTTCTACAGCGGCGACTTTAGTCGATAGAATAGAGGAGTTAATAGAGCAAACAGGAGAGACTGGTTTTCATTTTGTAGATGAGGCAGCACCACCAGCTTTGATGAAAGCAGTCGCTGTTGAAATTCTTAAAAGGAAGCTCAGTTTAACTTGGTGGACCAATATTCGTTTTGAGAAAGGTTTTTCTAAGGATATGTGTCGTCTTCTGAAAGCCTCGGGCTGTATTGCCGTTTCAGGTGGATTGGAAGTGGCTTCTGATCGGATGTTGACATTAATTAACAAGGGAACAACAGTGGAACAAGTCGCTCGTGTTGCCAATAATTTGACTGAATCAGGAATTATGGTTCATGCTTATTTAATGTATGGCTTTCCTAGTGAAACGGTTCAGGAAACGATAGATAGTCTCGAGATGGTTAGACAGTTGTTTGAAGCAGGAATCGTTCAGTCTGGTTTCTGGCATCAGTTTGCTCTTACGGCACATAGCCCCATTGGTCTTGCTCCTGAAAACTATGGTTTGAAACCATCTTTTGAGAAAATCAGTTTCGCCAATAACGATGTTCAGTTTAAAGATAAGACCGGAATTAAGCATGATAAATTCAGTTTTGGATTAAAAAAGTCCCTTTTCAATTATATGCACGATATTGGTTTTGATATGCCTTTGCAAAAATGGTTCGATTTCAAGATTCCGAGAACGACCATTAAGCGTGATTTTATTCAAAAAGCTTTGCAAGTTGAGGAGCCTTTTGGGAACAAAGAATCAGCTAAAGTTATTTGGTTGGGAGGTTTACCTTTGGTTTCATCTTACACCAAAAAGAAGAAAGGTCAAGTTCGCGAAATATACGAGATGAGTTTTCATACTAAAACCAATCTTGTTGATGTGAGTATGGATAAAGAACATGGAGAATGGTTTCTGGATATACTAGATCGACTTTCAATTAATGATGAGGAAACTTTTACTTTAGCGACACTAAAAGCTGACTTTGAAGATCAGCTCGAAAACTTTGAATTGTTTTGGTATTCTAAACCGATTTTAACTCTTAGGGAAAATGGTTTGTTGATCGTTTAATTTTGTTTTCACAAAAAGGATAAACGTTTAAAAGCGAAAAGATCTTTTATTCTTTGCGCCAACTTCAATCTACATAAACAGGTATTCTAAAAACCAGCCAGTTTTAGAATGCTTAGAACGGCTACTATAATCAGCTCAATTCCAATTGCAATCACGATAAATCCGATAATCCTTGAAAGGGCATTAATTCCCGAAGCACCCAGCATTTTCACAATATAATGTGATGATTTAAGGATTAGGTAAATGCTGATACTGCTCGCAAGAACAGATCCTAAAATAGTTATGCAATCAATAATACTTGTGTACTCTTGATTATAGGCAATCAGTAAGGAAATAGTTCCTGGTCCTGCCAACATGGGTATTGCTAGCGGCGTTAAGGAAATTTCAGATCGGGTATGGATATCATCTTTTACACGTGTTTTTTTCATCCCTTTGTGTTCAGCAAATTTACCGGTAAGCAAAGCGAAACCCGATGATGCAATAATTAAGCCACCTGCAATTTTTAGTGAATTGAGACTAATCCCGAAAAAACTGAGTAAATACTTTCCTGCAAAAAATGAAAATACAAGAATGATGAGGACATTAAAGGATGTCCAGAAAGCGATGCCAGCTCTTTCCTTTTTACTATTGTTTTGTGTTAATCCTACAAAAATAGGTACAGTGCCCAATGGGTTCATAATTGAGAATAAAGCACCGAATGTCAGAAGAAATAATTCCATTTGTTTTTTTTTCAAATCTAGATATCCTAGAAGACCACGGTGTTAAATTCATATTATACTGGTGTTAACTTTATATTACTCGTTTATAGTTTGTATTTTCTACAATTAATTTAAATGAATTGTATTATGAACTGAGAATCGAGCTATATTAGCATTACCTAAATAATACGACCTTATGATTTGGAAAAAGCCTTGGTTTCAGTTCACTATACTTCTTGTTCTCGCTTTTGTGTGGGGCTCATCTTTTATTCTGATGAAAATTGGATTGAAGAGTTTTACAAATGATCAAGCTGCAGGAATCAGAATGTTGTTGGCTTCTCTGGTTTTATTACCTTATTCAATAAAGAATCTAAAACATTTAAAAAAGCAGGATGTTAAGAGTTTATTAATTGCTGGGTTTATAGGAAGCTTTATTCCTGCTTTCTTGTTTACCAAAGCGCAAACTCAAATTGATAGTGCATTAGCTGGCATGCTAAATTCTATGACCCCGGTGTTTACTTTACTTGTCGGGATGCTTTTTCATAGAACCAAATTTCAGATTCTTCAGGTATTGGGTCTTACAATGGGTTTGTTGGGAGCAGTAGGTCTGATTGCTTCGGGTAATGGAATGGAAATTGGGCATATTAATTCGTATGCTTTATACATTGTACTTGCGACTTGCTTTTATGCGATTAATATCAATGAGATAAAGGCAAGATTATCTCACCTTTCGGGAATGCAAATTACATCTTTAGCTTTTTTCTTTACAGGACCAGCAGCTTTAATTTATCTTCTGACTACTGATTTTGCACCCGTTATAGAAAATCCATCGTGGGCAATACATTTACTTGCTTTAGCAGGATTGGGTATCGTAGGAACTGCACTTGCAATGTTATTAATGAATAGTCTCATTCGGTATGCTTCCGCAGTTTATGCTTCATCGGTAACTTATATCATCCCGATATTTGCCATTATGTGGGGGATACTCGATAATGAGAGAATTACAGTGCTTCATCTCGCTTGTATGCTTTTTATTCTGATTGGTGTTTATTTGATCAATAAAAAGAAGTAATAGAATTGTTATGAATAAGGAAAGGTTATCGAAGGTTGTGTCTCAGCTTGAGAAAAATAATTTCGAGGTTTTTTTTGCTGAAAATTTACTAGCAGCAAGAGATATATTTGAAAAAAACATTCTTAACGGTATTGAGGTTTCCAGTGTTTCATATGCTGATTCTATCACAATGAAATCTTCAGGAGTACTTGAGTTGATACGAACAAAAACAGATATTGACTTTATAGATACTTTTAATCCTGATCACAGTTGGCGTGAACAAATAAATCAACGGAAAAAGGCTTTAACAGTTGATTTATTTTTATCGGGAACGAATGCCATTACAGAGGCTGGGCAGTTGGTTAATTTGGATATGATTGGGAATCGAGTAGCTGCTCTATCTTTTGGTCCTCGCTATGTCGTTTTATTTGTTGGTAAAAACAAATTAGTAAAGGATTTAGATGAAGGATTCAAACGAATCAAAACAGTTGCAGCACCCCTTAATGCAAAAAATCACCCAAAGCTTAAACTGCCTTGCCAAGTTTCAGGAATTTGTCACGATTGTCAAAGTCCGCAACGAATTTGTAATACTTGGACAATAACAGAAAAATCGTACCCAAAGAATAGAATCAAAATTATATTAATTAATGAGGAACGGGGGTATTAGTAAAAAAAGTATTTTTCTAATCAACGCTTTTTGTCAATGTAAGTATTCAAGTCATTTTGTTAATTTTCCATCAAGCTTAAATTGAATTAAATTTTCTCCTTAAGATATATTCATATAAGCATTGAAATTCCTTGGGTTTTTGTTAAATTTATTGGAAGAACGAAATTAGACTCTACTCGTCGATTTTTAATAAAGAGACTGGAATAGATCCCCTTTAAAACGATAATAAACCTCTTCAAAAAAGCTGATATGGGAGATACGAATATACATACCGAGCCACAGATAAATTTATTTGAAAATATTGCACTTACTTTTAGTGGAGGTGGTTATCGTGCTTCAACTTTTGGATTGGGAGTTCTTTCTTATCTTGAACAAGCTCAGTTTAAGGGTAAGCCTTTATTAGAGCATGTGAAAGGTTTAAGTACAGTCAGTGGTGGCACATTAATAGGAGCAACTTATGCCTGTTACATGGCTAAAGAGGAACGTTTCGAAACATTTTATAATGACTTTTACAAGGTTCTTGATGATGATAAATTATTGGGAATTGCGCTTGAAAAACTCGATTCTGATGAATTGTGGAAGACATCTCATAAAAGACGATCTTTGATCAATGCTTTCGCTTTGGCTTATAGTGATTTGTTGACGAACGAGAGTTTTAAGTTTCTTAAACAGAATAAGTCTCACCTTGAAGATATTTGTTTTAATGCAACTGATTTTTCTTATGGCTTGGCTTTTCGATTTCAGACTACTGGTCGTTTTGGTAATTATCGCCTCTATAATTCGCATTTGAGAGAACTCTCAGATGACATGAAAGTCGCAGATGCGATTGCTTCTTCCTCATGTTTCCCAATCGGTTTCGAACCTCTACTTATGCCAGATGATTACGTGAGTGATCACAGTTCTGAGTCTTATAAGGCTCTTAAGGCAAAAGACGCATTTAAGAAAGGTGTTGGAATAATGGATGGAGGAATAGTCGATAATCAAGGCATTGGTAGTATTATGAATGCTGAGGTGCGACGTGTAAATGAAGGGAAGCCTTACGACTTAATTATGCTTTGCGATGTAGGGAGCTATTTTATGGAACCCTGGGAAGCTTCTGAAATTGAAATGGATCGAATGGGTTGGTCTAAAAGTCCAAAGCAACTGTTTCATCTTCTGGTCGAAAAATTGAAGTTGAGTTGGTGGTTGTGGTTGCCTCTTTTGATCAGTTTTGGCTTGTTAATATCTGGTTTTATGAACATGCCATCGGTAGGTTTGTTTATAGGTGGAGGTGCTATGGCTATGTTTGCCCTTTTTGCCATTGCACTTAAATACTTTATAGGTAAAATGGAGGAAAAATCAATCCGTTTTTGGACATGGATGATGGGGATGGTACCTAAATTTATGAAAGGTAAATTGATTAGATTTCAAAACCTAAAAATTCGTTTGATTCAAAGAATGATTGAAGAACGGGGTACTTCATCTTTGAAAATGATTAGTGATATCTTTCTCAAACAAATAAGACGTTTAAATTATGACTTGCTTTACAAGGATTCAAGTCTGAAAAATAGACGAATCACAACTTTGATTTATGAACTTACCAGAGATCAGTACCAGAGAGGCGTTTCTGATGAGAAAGAGATGGATATAAAAGAAGATTTAATAAAAGATCCTAGTGAATTGGTTTATGATGCTGCCCAAATTGCATGTGAAATGGATACCACGCTTTGGTTTACAGAAAAAGACAGAGAGGTGTCCAGATTAAAAAACCTGGTTGCTTGTGGGCAATTTACAGCCTGTTATAATCTATTGAAATATTCTATCGATTTAAAAAAATCGAAGGCTAATGTCGATACAGAATTACTAGATCAGATGATAGAAATCTTTTCGAATGACTGGAATGAATTTATAAAGGATCCTTATTATTTACACGACTATTATCAGAAAGATGATAATGAGATGAGAAATGTTGGATAAAAAAATAATAGCCTTATTTTCTTAGAGCATAAGCAATATGACCAATGAATGTAGCTTGTCTTTACTGAAACTAAATGATATAAAAATAGATAGATCTGAGATTTTGAAATTATGGGTTCGATAAGTTAACTCCATTGATTAAATCTCTTAAAAAGCATTTCGATATTGACGAAAGAGACACAGACAGGGCCACAATAAAACATGTTTATATTAGAGCGAAGAAAAGAAACTAGCTTAAAATTGAGAACCTGTATATAGTGAGTTCAAGTTCTCATTTTAGGAGTTTGAAAAATGATCGTTTTGATAAAGAATATTAGGATAAGCCTGCTAGGATAGCAGCACCATGAGCTCCAACAAAATCAGGTTTTTCAGGTATAATAATCCTTTCACCCAGTTCCTTTTGTAAAAGATGCACCATACAGCTGTTATTAGCTACACCGCCTGCAAACATTAATGGTGTACTAATGTTTTGACGGCGAATCATGCCCACTGCACGTCTACAAACTGACTGATGAATAGCTAAAGCAATATCATTTCTTAAACAACCTTTTGCTAATAGCGATGTGACCTCCGATTCTGCAAATACCGCACACATGCTATTAATTTCGATCCCTTCAGTACCTTCTAGAGCTGTTGGTCCAAGTGTAGCTAATTTAAAACCTAATGTTGTGGCCATCATTTCAAGGAATTTACCTGTACCTGCTGCACATTTATCATTCATTTCAAACTTAATCACTTTACCCTTTTCGTTTATAGAAATGACTTTGGTGTCTTGTCCACCAATATCCAAAACACTTCTAACTTCTGGAAATAATGCTGTTGCACCAGCTCCATAGGCTTTTATTTCTGTAACGGTTGGGTAATCGAAAGCCACTTCTACTATACCTCGTCCATAACCAGTTGCCATTATCTTATCAAAAGAGATATCAGAAGTTAATTCCTTAACTCTCTCTATGGGATTATAGCCCGAATTTGCTTGCTTACTATGAATCACATGGCCATTTTCCAGAACTACGAGTTCGATGCTTCGAGAGCCAATATCAATACCTGCTAATTTCATGGTTTTCTATTTATTTCTGCTTAGGATGGAAACATGAAGAGTGAGAAACAATTATTGCTTCTCACTCTTGAAATATCAATAAACTTAAATTATTTTATAATTTCGACAAAAGCTTCCACGCGGGTTGATAATTGTCCCATATCTTCCTGACTGTAATCCGTTTCAAGTCGTAAAACCGAAATGTCTTGTTTCTCTAGCTCTTTTTCTACCGAGAAAGATTCCATAATATAAGGTTGGCAGAACTGAAGACCATAATGAATAACACCATCAGCATTATATTGTTGCTTCATTTCTTTGATATGATTAATGCGCTCTTGATTTGGAGTAAAGACTGCACAATCAATTTTAAGATAACGGTCTGTAATAGAATCCATCAATCCATTTAAATTGTCAGCAGAATCGTCGGTTAGATTACGTTGACCACGTTCTCCAATACAAGATTCTTCACCGACAATAACGGCTCCAGTTGATTCGATAATTGTAGGAATCTTCCAGTTAGGAATAGCCATAGGGCATCCTGAGATTAGTACTCGTGGAGCTTTAGCAGTTTTCGCACCTTTACTTTCCTTAACAAGTAATTCTAGTTCATCACAAAGAGCATTTACTTTTTCGGTGAAACGAACAGGATTATCAAGAAAGGCAATTTGATTGATTAATAAGGCATCTAAACCCGAAATTGGGGCAGGATTGGCTGCGCGAAGCATTGAAAGACGACGTAAAGCTTGTCGTTTTGCATTAACAGTTGCTATACCTTGCTTTAGAGCTTCAGTGCTAATACTCTTACCAGTCATTTCTTCGAGCTTTTCAACAAAACTCTTATACTCCTGCTTAAGCATATGTCTAGCCATAGGCGTTTTGGTCTGAGGCAGGTCCATTTGATAGAAGTTAGGAACCATATCCTTGAAAATCTCAAATGATTTTTTCTTACCATCACAGGTATTTTCTCCGACGATCATATCAGATACTTCCATATAAGGACAAACTTTTCCAAGCTTGAAACCAAAAAAGGACTTTATAAGAGAACAAGTGTTACGAGGGAGTACTTTTTCAACTTCTTCTTGAGCAAAATCAGCACCTGCACATAAACCAACAGCTGTACAACCGGCAGCTAAAATAATTTCCTCTGGAACAAAAACACAAAATGATCCAATAATTTTTCGACCTGCTTTTTGCTCATCGCGTAATTCTTGTATTCTCAAACCATGAGCCTCGCTCATTACAAAATCAAAATACGACATGCCTTCAGGTCGGTTATCCTGTGCCATGAAAATTGATTGGTATGCTTTTCCTAAATTATCTAATAGAGCATTGTGATTATCGTGGTCTAAGCCAAGATCGGTCCACATTTGCGTGTAATCTGCCATAATATTTATTGTTTTGTCGTTTTGGCTGCAAAAGTAGAAAGCTTTTATGCCCATTCCTATATATGAGGTCTATTCTTAAACATATAGTTTGTTATTAATATGATGATTAGTAGCTAGTAGGGTGTTTCTGTTATTAATAGGAAAGGTTAATTAAGATTAAAACCAGGTGGCTTGTTTTTGTCCTTAGGACCTAGTTTATCATCAAAGAAATCTTCATCATCAAATTCGTCTAATAACTCTCCAGTTAGATCCATAACGTGAGACGAACTGCGAACTTCAAACCATTGTAAAAACTCCATGAAACTAACTTCTGGAAAATCAGAGTCAATATTGATGTATCTAGTTAGTTCAATTTTAAATATTTCTTGAAAATTTTCCCGTAGCTCGTGATCTAAAGATGACTCCAATTCAATATCAGGAATGAGGTAGACATTATAATCCTCTTTCATTTTAGGAGATATATTGTCTAAATCAGTTTGCGTTGCGACCCAATCCCAAAATTTCTGTTTAGGGATAATTGTAACAGCACTATAATCGGTTTTAGGAATAATGGGGCAGTCAGGATGGCCAGCCTGTTTTAGGATTTCTTCAACTTCAGCTTCAGAAACACCAAACTTTTTAATAATGACATCTTTTATTTTATCTATTGGATTCTCATCTATGCCTTTCTTAATCTGATATAGAGAGTTGTATGGCGTTAAATTAAGTAAGCTTTGAATTTGAATAGATTTATTTTTAATTGAGCTATGACTAGTATCAAAAAATAGGAAGAATTCTGTAAGACTAATAGTAGGATCAGATGTTGAATTGAACAGGAAATTGATACTTCCAGCAGCATGTACAATACTAGCAGCCCATAAACTTTCATTGTCTGTCGTTAAGGGTTTCTTTGGGTGGGCCTCAAGCTTATCTAATATTTTGAAGCAAATTTGAGCATATTCGTTGCTATTTAAGACTTCGTGGCAGAAATTGTTTAACAGTTCCCTTATAATTTCTATTTTTGAAGACATGTTTTTTGGATTTAGATCATACTAAATTTAAGAAATATTGATGATAAATCACTTTAAATGTGATGAATAACAATTAACTGACTTTTACGACTCTCATATCTATTACAAAATGAAAATTTCTATTTTAGAACCTATTGGCATTAACGAATGCAAATTCAATCAATTGAAACAGGATTTTGAGAAGCTAGGACACGAATTTGTGTTTTTTGCGGATCGAAATGAAAATGAAGAAGAATTGATTAAGCGAGCAGAAGGTGCTGATGCAATTGTAGTGAGTAATATTCCGATCTCGGCTAATTTTATTGCCAGTTGCCCAAATTTGTCAATGATATCTGTTGCATTTACCGGAGTTGATCATATCGACATGCAAGCTTGTAACGATAGAGATATTTTGGTGAGTAATGCAGCGGGGTTCTCTACAGAATCGGTAGCTGAGTTAACTCTTGGAATGATTTTATCTCTATATAGGAAAATTGTTGGAGGCGATGCTATTACTCGATTTGGAGGAAATAGAGGTACTTTCTTAGGCACAGAGCTAAATGGTAAATGTCTTGGGATTATAGGTGCTGGAGCAATCGGACTTCGAGTTGCCGAAATAGCAAAAGTGTTTAATTGCAGAGTAATAGCCTATAGTCGTACAGAGAAACAAGTGGAAGGCGTTGAGTTTGTAAGTTTATCAACTCTACTGAAAGAAGCTGATATAATTTCTCTACACACACCTTTGACAGATGAAACTAAGGGAATGATTGGGGTAGAGGCATTCAAAGCAATGAAAGAAACAGCGATTCTCGTTAATACTGCCAGAGGTCCTGTTGTTGATAGCCAAGCATTATGTGAGGCTCTAGAAAATAGTGAAATTGCTGGAGCTGCTGTTGACGTTTACGAAAAGGAACCTCCTTTGGAGAAAGAGCATATTTTATTTACTGCGCCAAATTTAATCATGTTGCCACACTTAGCATTTGCTAGTCATGAATCGTTTGATAAGCGTATCGATATCGTGATGGATAATATCAAACTTTGGTTAGAGGGAAAACCTCGAAACATTATGAATTAAATTAGTGTTTTGTAGACTCTGATTTAAGTAAATCTTGAACCAGAGTCCACTTTTCTAATGAAATATCTTGATAAGAGAATGAGGCCTTCTTGTTTTTTAATCTTAAAATAGTCTGGCATCTTTTTTTTGTTTCAGGATGTGTACTAAGCCATTCTGTACTTGCTATATAATCGCTACGATCTGAAGTAATTCGATTTAATATATTAGCAAAATGCTCGGGATTAATTTTGGCATTAATTAGGAATTCTACTGCTGTTTTATCCGCTTCTCGTTCGTATTTTCTACTATAAGCATTAGCACTCAATAAGCTCATAATTTGCTTCCCTACACCTATTCCTACACCATTCTCACTTATGGATATAAGGACGGAGAGACCTAACTCTTGACGAAGTTTTTTCATAACATGACTGTGTTCGATATGAGCAATTTCATGAGCAAGTATGGCGCAATATTCTTCTGCATTAGAGCAATTTAAAATAAGAGAATGATGAAAAATAATTCGGTTGCCTGGAAGAGCAAAAGCATTGGGTTCATCGTCTCTAATAATATGCAGACTGTAATCATCAGGATTCAGTTGATTCGTTATACATATTCTGCTGAGAAGTGTATCTAATTGTTCTTTTATAATTTCATTTTTGATCTCTTTTTGTTTCGGCTGGAAATAGTCCCAGATAAAGTCACCGACTTTTTCTTCAGCTTCTATTGAAAGTTTTTCAACATTCAATAGTTTCATGAAATTAATTTGCCCTAATAAAAACCAGCTCCCTAAGAAAAGGCCAATCATTAAAAGAAGTTTCAGAAAGATCTTACGCATGATGGATAATATAATTTAGAGTGAAATCTTGTTATGAGCTTTACAGATTAAATTAGTAATATCTCCCCAAAAGAACCATTCAATATGTTTGCCTTTTTTTGATTGGATAGCAGTATATACTGTCATGATAAATTCTGAAATATTGAAAATAACGACAGTTATAAGATAGGCGATATATGAGTTGCAAATCTCATTGTCTCCAAAAATAATAGAGAGAGTCCAATAAAAAGTACCTGAGTTTATTATTAAAACCGTGAGTTGAGAGAGTAGTGCCTGAGTACAATGCCAACGAATATAGTAGCTTGATTTTTTATTGTTGAGATAGAAAAGAAGCGTTGCGATCAGATTGATAATAGGTAAGGGTAAGCCAACCATAATAGCGATAACTGACATTAAATAGCTTTGCGAAGCTTTTTCGTTTTCATAGTCAGCAGGTTGGTAGTCAAATGTTTTGGTTTTCAACATAAGCTTTGGTATATATTCCAAATCCAGATGGATAGGATGAGGATAAGCAATGGAATGAAAATTCTTTTTTTCTTAATATGAATATTCACATTAAGGTAAAACTGATAAAAGCCTTCTTTTTTGAAAATGAGATCGTACATCACCCACATAGATGAACCCATTAGAATGAAAAGGGAACTGTAAGAAAAAGGATTGAGTTGGAAAGCTTGAAGAAAGTGACCTTTAAATATTTCGATTATACCTGATGTTGAACCACAAGCGGGACAAGGGAGTCCACTAATAGTTTTAAACCAACATACAGTAATTCCTCCTTCGCAAGTGTTAAGGAAGAAGGAATTGTAAATAAGCCAGCTATAAGCTAAAACTGAAAGTAATATAACGAGCTGGTATAAATTTTTCTTAAGCATTATACATTAATGCTTGTTGAAGCTTTTCGAAGTTAACTTGGCGAGTACGTTCCATAATAATAAACCAATCAACAATTAACCAAATAAGGAACCCACCACAAGTAAATAGTTTGATTAAACCTAAGCCTATATCACCAACATAGAATCGATCAATTGCTAAATTTCCTGCAAATAATGACAGAATAATTGAAATTGTAGGATCTTTTAAATTTAAGGTTTGGAGTAAAATAAATTTAGAATCATCTAAATCCTGAATCATATTTTTAATTGCTGGAATTTGATGACTTTCAAAATATTTGGCATTGGTCATTAGGAATAAATCAACTTTGGTAGTATCCATAGAATTGTATTTTAAACAAGAAGAATTGTTTATTTTGATCGATTTTGAACTTTTAAATTTATAAAAAAATACTTAGACTAAAAATCTTGCTCATAAAATGCTAATTTAAGACTTGAAAGTATTTAATTTGTATAGAATTTTGGTAAATTAATAAGAAACGAACCATATTTTAAAATTGTGTGGTGACTTTATTGTAGTTATTATATGAATGCACTAAATATGAAACTAGAAATAGCACCTGTACCCGAAGGTGGAGGACGTCCGCAAGTAACTCGTCCTGACGTGAAATTATTGGACAGTATTGGCGAAGAAGGGGTAAGAAAGATGGTGAGTGATCACTACGATATCTTGCGAAAAAGCGAAATATCTGATATGTTCCCGCGCTGGGATAAGGAATTTGAAGCAGCGAAGCTTCGATCGTCTGATTTTTTTATTCAAGCTCTAGGTGGGCCTGATTATTTTAATCAGAATCAAGGGAGTCCTATGTTGGTGAGTCGTCATGCTCATTTTAAAATTACAGCCCACGCGCGTGTTATTTGGTTGAATGCCTATAAAGAAATTCTTCCTAAACTTAATGCCCCAGAAGAATTAGTAATTTCATTCTGGAATTATCTGAATGTTTTTTCTATTTGGATGGTGAATACAAAATCCTAAGATTTTAAAAATATTGATTATATAAAAAGCGGCTACTTCATGAGAGGTAGCCGCTTTTCTGTATTTTAAAATTTAGATTTTACAATCCAAGAACTTTCAGCCCTTGCTTGTAAACGATATCCTTAGGAATACCAGCCTCGTTTACACGATCTAAGTCAGCTTGAAGTGCTTCTTGAATGTTGCCTTCCTCGGTGATCAGTTTTTTAGCACCGTCATAATTAGCATCACCTTGAAGAACTAATAATCTTTCACTCATTGAGCTGATAGCTGCTTTCATTTTTTCAAAATCAACTTTATAAGTTCCAGTTGTTTCGTCACGTTTGAAAGCTTCGCTTTTTTCGAAATGGTAGAAATTAGCCATGTTAGCTTTACCGTGAGAACTAGAAGCTCCGAAGCGTACCGAACGGAATATACCAGCCATAAAAGTAACGTAGTTATCTAAAAGATCTTTGTCTTTAATTTCACCCCATTCAGCTAACTTTGTAATCATATATAAACCAAGAAGATCTGCTTTTCCTTCTTCAATAGAAGTATAAGCATCTTTTAAAGCTTTACGAACAGTTAGATTCTTATCTGCAAGTGTGTATTTGATACCTAAACCGTGAGCTACTTCATGGAACATTACATTCTCGAAGAAGGCTTCAAATTTAATGTGTTTACGCTGGTTTTCGTCAATTAATAAGTTTGATATAGGAACTAAAATTTTATCGAATTTAGCCTGCATTGCATTCTTTAATTGAAGTTTACGGCTACCTTTTGCAAGATGTACTCTTGGGTCGTTTGGTAGGTTAATCGCTATGTTTTTACTACCCGCGTTACAGTCTCCACCATAATAAATAACGTCGTAAGCATTCATATCTGAATTGGCATTTGCTTTTTCAGCTTTATACTTTGCAGGAACAGGAAGGCTTTCCTGTAAACGAGGAAGAAGTGCACCAAAGCGAGAAAGGGTCTTAGACCAAGCTTTATCTTTGATTAGAATCTGACCTGAATGAGAAGCTTTATAACCGTAAAGAGCATCTTCGTAGGTTTCGATAGGACCAACAACAAAGTCAATAGTGTTGTTTTGCATATCCATCCAAGCCATATCTGAAGCTAAATAGTCATCAGTAAGCAATGCCTTAGCACGTAGTTCTAGGTAGTTTTTCAAACCAGCATCTTCGGCTAACTCAGCAGCTTTTAGTAATAAAGCCGACGCTTTTTCAGTTTCAGCTTTGTAAGCAACATGGTAAGGAAGAACAACTAGTTTTCCATTTTCATCACGACGAACAATAGAGTAGGTACTAGTCTTCAATTCATCTTTAATTGCATCAAACTCCTCAGCTGTCATATCTACAGGGTAGAAGTTAGCTCCAGCAGGCTTCTTGCCATAGGTATCAATAAAGGGTGCTTCGTTATCCAATCTGTCCCAAGGGCCATAGTTGATTTTTGCATAAGCAATTTCAGCAGGATCTTTCAATTTAGAAAGGAATTCTGTTTTGTCCCCAATCGCATTTTTCCAGAAAATTTCTTCCATAATTTCTGACACTTCGATCAGAATAGGAAGCATTTGTTTTTCCTTTTCAGTAAGTAAAGAAATGTCAGTTTTTAATTCAACTTCGGCATATGCATTTACCTTTTCTTGAAGAGGAGATACTTCTCCCTTTTTACAACATTGCTTTTCTTTGCAAGATGTAAATCCTAAACTAAAAATGGCGATTAAGGCCAAGGATGCTAGTTTGTTCATTTGTTTGTCTTATTAATTTATTGATGATTATTTCTGGTCTTCTTTCTTTATACCCAATAATGATGATAGTAATCAAACTAACAATCATTAGTTTTGTACTTCAGATCTTCAAAAATACAAGCATCGAATTATAATAGCAATACAAATACATATTTAAATAACTAATTTATATTTAAAATGAACATGAGATTTATAATCGCAGCAATTTTGATCTTGGGCTTTGCTTCATCATCATTTGCACAGAAAAAAGAAGAAAAGAAAACGTATGAGTTTACGATTGAAAAGCAACTGAAAGCCACTGAAGTAAAGGATCAGCATCGTTCTGGTACTTGTTGGGCTTATGCAATGAATTCTTTTTTAGAATCTGAATTGATTCGTATGGGAAAAGGAGAGTACGATCTTTCTGAAATGTTTATAGTGAATAGAAATTACCACCTTAGAGCTAAGGATTATGTGCGATTTCACGGAATGAAAAGTTTTTCTGCTGGAGCAGAAGGATGGGATGCACTAAATGTAATTAAGCAGTTTGGAATCCTTCCTCAAGCGGCATACACAGGAAATACTTTTGACGAAACCATGCCAGTACATGGTGAAATGGACGCTATTTTAAAAGCCTATGTTAACGCTGTTGTGAAGAATAAGAACAAAAAAATCACACCTATTTGGATGAAAGGTTTCGATGGGGTACTTGATGCCTATTTGGGTGAAATTCCTGAATCTTTCAATTATAATGGAAAAGAATTCAATACAAAATCATTCACTTCAGACCTAGGTTTAGATATGGATGATTACGTAACGATCACTTCTTATACTCACCATCCTTTTTATGAGAGTTTTGTTTTTGAAGGTCCTGATAATTGGTCTTTGGGCGAAGTGTTAAATGTACCAATGGATGAGATGATGCAAGTTGTGGATCATGCCATTGAAAAGGGGTATACTATTGCTTGGGGTAGTGATGTGAGTGAAAAAGGTTTTGCGTTTAGAAAAGGTGTTGCCGTTGTTCCAGATACGGAATCAAAGAATATGGCGGACTCTGAGATTTCAAAGTGGCAAAATATGAGTAGAAACGAAAAGGCTGCTTATGGTACAGAATATCCGGTTAAGGAAAAAGAAATTACTCAGGAGATGCGTCAGGCGGCATTCGATAATTATGAATCGACAGAAGATCATATGATGCACATTGTTGGAACTGCAAAAGATCAGAATGGAAGTAAGTATTACTTGGTGAAAAATTCATGGGGTACTGACTTGAATTCACATAAGGGTTATTTCTATGCATCTAAACCATTTGTACAGTATAAGTCGGTATCCGTATTGATGCATAAAGATGCTATTCCTGCTGGAATTGCAAAAAAGTTAGATTTAAAATAAATTGAAGAAAAAAAATGAATGAATATTGGACTTTTGGACTCTTAGCAGTCACCTCGTTTTTTACTCTGATTAATCCACTTGGCGTGATGCCAATTTTTATGACGATCACAGGTGATTTAAATGCTGAACAAAGAAAGAAAACAGCAAGAAAAGCAACGATTGTATCGTTTTTTACCCTTGTTGCATTTGCTTTCTCAGGACAGTTGTTATTTCAATTTTTTGGAATATCGGTTAACAGTCTTAAAATAGTGGGAGGGGTTATTTTCTTTATCATGGGGCAAGACATGCTTCAGGCCAGATTGAGCAAAATAAAAGTGAGTGATAGTGAAATTAACGAGTATGTAAATGATGTATCTATAACACCACTTGCTATTCCGATGATTTGCGGGCCAGGAGCTATAACAAATGGGATTGTTTTGATGCAAGAAGCAGGAAGTCTGGAGTCTAAACTAATTTTAGTTGGTGCGATTCTTTTGATATGCTTTTTGACTTATATTATCCTTTGGAGTTCAAGCCGAATCATTAATTTCTTAGGCGACACAGGAAATAAAATTCTAATGCGCTTGATGGGATTAATTGTGATGGTAATCGCCGTTGAATTTTTCTTTAGTGGACTACGTCCAATTATTCAGGAAATGCTTAAGATCTAAAAGGCTAGATCATAAAATAAAAACACCTCTCCAACAGGCGTTGGAGAGGTGAAAAAAACTCTGTGGCTTTCACCCCAGAGAAAAAAAAATCTTATTCAATCTTCATCTTATCAGTTACGACATAATAACGAGGATCATCAATATCACGAATAATAACTTTGTTAAAACGAACATCTGCACGCTGTAATAATGTGATACAGTCCTCACTAAGATGCTTCAATTTAATACTTTTTCCTGCATTTTCATATTTATCAACCAAATTACTAATGGCTTCGATTCCTGAATGGTCAGCAACTCTTGATTCCATAAAATCAATTTCGATTTGATTAGGATCTTCATTAACATTGAATTTTGAGTTGAATGTTGTAATTGATCCGAAGAATAATGGTCCCCAAATATCATAAACTTTAGTACCATCATCTTTAAACGATTTTCTGGCACGAATACGTTTGGCATCTTGCCATGCAAACACTAATGCCGACACAATAACTCCGGCTAATACTGCAATTGCTAAGTCAAATACTACTGTTAATCCTGTAACAAGGACAATAACAAAAGCATCGGTACGAGGAATTTTATTGATGATTCCAAAGGTAGCCCAGGCAAATGTTCCGATAACAACCATAAACATCACACCAACCAAAGCAGCAATAGGTACTTGCTCAATAAGTGATGAAGCAAAAAGGATAAATGCCAATAAAGTAAGTGCAGCAATAATACCAGACAAGCGACCACGACCACCAGATTTAACGTTGATCAGTGATTGTCCAATCATAGCACATCCTCCCATACCACCGAAGAATCCAGTCACGATATTTGCAGCACCCTGAGCCATACATTCACGGTTACCATTTCCTCGAGTTTCAGTAATTTCATCAATAAGGTTAAGTGTCATTAGCGATTCAATCAATCCGATGGCGGCAATAATCGTTGCATAAGGAAGAATGAATTTTATCGTTGTTAAATCAAAAGGAACTAAGGTGAACAACTGAGTTTGGAATGTTGGTAAGCCACCTTTTAGTCCAGCACCACCACCATCACGTATAAATGAACCGACTTTACTTACATCTAGGCCACCCAGCACCACCACCATCACGTATAAATGAACCGACTGTACTTACATCTAGGCCACCAAATATTGCAATAGCAGAAACGGTTAGAATTGCTGCAAGAGCTGCAGGAACCTTAGTTGTGATTTTAGGAAGCAGATACATAATGGCCATAGTTAATACGACCAAACCAATCATAGTATATAGAGCACTGCCTACCAACCAAACAGATTCGCCATCTATCTTTTGAGTAAACATGCCTAATTGTGACATGAAAATAACGATTGCCAAACCATTTACAAATCCCATCATAACTGGATGCGGGATAAGTCTGACGAACTTACCAAATTTGAACACACCAGCTAGGAATTGAAGTACCCCAGCCAGAACAACAGTTGCGAATAGGTAATTTAACCCCATGTTTTGTATTGGCTCTACCATTTCGAGTCCCATTTGATTTCCATCTTTTACACAAGACTAACCATAACAACTGCAAGTGCACCAGTAGCTCCTGAGATCATTCCAGGACGACCACCAAAAACGGATGTGATTAAACCAATCATGAAAGCAGCGTAAAGACCAACTAAAGGATCAACACCTGCAACAAAGGCAAATGCTACGGCTTCAGGAACAAGTGCTAAGGCCACTGTTAAACCTGAAAGAATATCATCTTTTGAATTCGCGGCTTTCCGCTTAAAAAATTCTACCATACTATTATCTCGTCAAAATTTTTGTTTACAAGGGCGCAAAAGTAGTGAATTTTATTCTATCGTCGTGATACACCCTAACTTAAATATAGAATTTTTGAGCGGAAACGATGTCGTGATAAGTGATATCGAGGTAATTTATATAAAAAGATAAATTTCTTTCAATTTCATTTTTTCAGAAATGGATCATCAAATGCCCTTTTTCTGTCCTATTATGGCTTTGCATAGCTGATGCCTATGAGAATATAAAAACAATCAATTTGATCTATGTGTGTTTTTGTTGCACATTTGTAGTGTCAAATAAACAAATATAAAATTGTCATAATTAGGCTTTTGCCTTTTATTAAAATTAAAATGAATATGAAAAATTTAATAGGAATAGATCAAGAGAAAGCGAAAGAATTAAGTGTGAAATTAAACAACTTATTAGCAAATTACCAGATGTTTTATCAGAATTTGAGAGGACTTCACTGGAATATCAAAGGACGTGAGTTTTTTGAATTGCATTTAAAGTTTGAAGAGTTATATAATGATGCGGTGATTAAGGTAGACGAAATTGCAGAACGAATCTTAACACTGGAAGGGGAACCATTACATACTTTTTCAGATTACCTTAAAGTTTCGGAGCTGAAAGAAGCCAAAGGAATTACAAACGGAACGGAAGGTGTTGAAATTGTCGTGAAGAATTTCTCACTATTAATACTAAAAGAGCGTGAAATACTAAGTTTAGCTGGTGATGCTGAAGATGAAGGAACAGTTAGTTTAATGAGTGATTATATTTCTGAAACAGAAAAAACACTTTGGATGTTGAACTCCTACCTTCGCTATTTAGCTGGTGATGCTGAAGATGAAGGAACGGTTAGCTTAATGAGTGATTATATTTCTGAAACAGAAAAAACACTTTGGATGTTGAACTCCTACCTTCGCTAATATAAATCTCAATTGAAGCGATAAAACAAAAGCACCACATATAACTTGTGGTGCTTTTTATATTTTGCCATGAAATGATGTTAGCTTAGAATTTCTTTACAAGCTTTCATGATACCTTCCTTATCGAAACCACATTCTTTGTAGAGTTCTTCCTGAGTGCCATGTTCAACCCATTTATCAGGAACACCTAAGCGTTTAACTTTGGAAGCATAAGCATTGTCACTCATAAATTCCAGAACAGCTGATCCTAAACCACCAATAATAGAACCATCTTCAATTGTGATGACATTTTGATGATTTTTGAATACTTCGTGAAGTATTTCTTCGTCGATAGGCTTAAGAAAACGCATATCGTAATGTGCAATTGAGTGTCCTTCTTTTTCTAGCTCTTTAATTGCATCTGCAGCTTGCATACCAATTGGACCTATAGAAAGAATTGCCAAATCATTACCATTTTTTAGTTTTTGGCCTTTACCAATTTCAATTTCTTTGAACGGTGTTCTCCAATTTAGATTACGACCAGTACCACGTGGGTATCTTATAGAAAAAGCACCTTTGCCTCCCAATTGGGCAGTGTACATTAGGTTACGTAATTCTTCCTCATTTAATGGTGATGAGATTGTCATATTAGGTATGCAGCGGAAGAATGCTAAATCGTAAACCCCATGATGCGTTGCACCATCGGCACCAACCAGGCCTCCTCTGTCTAAACAAAAAACAACATCGACACCTTGAAGAGCGACATCATGTATGACCTGATCGAAGGCGCGCTGCATAAATGATGAATAAATAGCACAGAAAGGGATGCTTCCTTTTGCAGCTAATCCTCCAGAGAATGTAACGGCATGTTGTTCTGCAATTCCCACATCAAAGGCTCTATCGGGCATTTTCTCCATCATGATATTCAATGATGAGCCTGTAGGCATTGCCGGTGTAATTCCAACAATTTTTTCATTCTCTTCAGCCAACTCAACCAGTGTGTGCCCAAATACTTCTTGGAATTTTGGAATTTGTGGTGTTGTCGGTTCTTTTTTTAGAATTTCACCCGTATTTGCATCAAACTTGGCCGGAGCATGCCAGTAGGTTTGATTCAACTCAGCAGGCTCAAAGCCTTTTCCTTTTTTAGTGATGCAATGCAGTATTTTTGGCCCTGGGATTTTTTGCAAATCACTCAATACCTTGACCATGTGGTTCACATTGTGTCCATCAACAGGCCCAAAATACCTAAAATTTAAGGCTTCAAATAAATTGCTTTGTTTTAAAAGAATGGTTTTTACACCATGTTCTACTTTTTGAAACAGTTTTTGTGTGTTGGGATTTACTCGGTTAAATTTTCCAAGAAAACGCCAAACATCATCCTTTACCTTATTATAGGTTTGTGAAGTGGTGATATCTACCAAATATTCACTTAGGCCACCTACATTAGGGTCTATGGCCATATTGTTGTCATTTAAAATCACCAATAAATCTGCATTGTTAGTTGCAGCATTGTTCAACCCCTCAAAAGCTAAACCGGCTGTCATCGATCCATCGCCAATAACGGCAACTGTTTTTCTATCTTTTTCGCCACTTAATTGTGCCGAAACGGCCATACCTAGAGCTGCCGAAATAGAAGTTGAAGAGTGTCCAACTGTAAATGCATCGTATTTACTTTCGCCCCTGTTGGGGAATCCACTGATACCTTTGTATTTTCTGTTGGTATGAAATTGATCTTTTCTGCCAGTTAAAATTTTGTGCCCATAAGCTTGGTGACCAACATCCCAAATTAGATTATCGTAAGGTGTATTTAATACATAATGTAGGGCAACACTAAGTTCCACGACTCCAAGACTAGCACCAAAATGTCCTGGGTTACAGGAAACTTGTTCGATAATTTCCTGACGAAGTTCTGTACAAACTTGTATTAGATCATCCTCCGAAACCTTTTTTAGGTCGGATGGAAAGTTGATTTGATCCAATAATGGTTTTTCAGACTTTGTCATTTGTAATCAGTTTATGGTATATTGTTTTACGGATAATTGGTCCGATAATAGAATATGGTTTAGAGGGCGAAGATAAGAAAAATTGAGCAATCAGATTGCACAGCTATTGCTGGATAGGGTATAAATAGTATTCTTATGACTCGATAAAGAAGAGATACATCAAAAAGAAGAAGATTTTCTATAAAGATGATTAGTATTGTGGGCTAGATTTAGACTCTTTATATTTGTTTCTGTGATTTAATTCAGGTTTAACCTGATGAAAAATATGAGTTAATCGATAATTAAAATTATAAAAGAATGAAGCAGTTTTTAATTCTTCTAGCAACAGGATGGTTCTTGTTTTCATGTGTACCCGCTCGCCAGTATCAGGATTTACAATCGCGCGTAAGTGAATGTCAGGAAAAGTATGATGAGGCTAAGAATGCTAATAGATTGTTGACAGAGAGTAATTCTGAATTAAAGGCAAGTCTTGAGGTTTTAGAGGATAAATACAGTAAAGTTGATACTGAGTTTGAAGAAAATCTAAAAAGCTTATTGAAAAGTAGAGAGCAATTAAGGCGATGTGAAGAAAACCAGAAAAGTTTGCTTGGACAGTTGGCTAAACAACAAAAGGGGAGTGCCAGAGAATCAAAGGCTCTGTTAGATCAGATTCAGAAGACTCAAGATAATTTGAATCTGCGGGAAGACGAGGTAATGCGTTTGGAGCAGGACCTGAAACGTAGAATGAACAAGCTGGATGATTTGCAAGCAGAGATAAACAGTAGAGATCAACGCCTAATTGAATTGGAAAGAGCACTTGCTAAAAAGGATCAAGCTGTTATGGCTTTAAAAGATAAAGTAATGAAGGCTTTGACAGGATTTGATAATAAAGGATTGAGTATTTCAAATCGAAATGGAAAAGTATATGTTTCTATGGATGAAAAACTGTTGTTCAAATCGGGTAGTTATACAGTGGATGTAAGAGGAGCACAGGCATTAAAACAACTGGCTAAAGTATTATCGGTTAATAAAGATATTAATATAGTGATTGAAGGACACACAGATAATGTAGCCTATAATGGGAGTGGAGTCTTGAAAGATAATTGGGACTTAAGTGTGAAGCGTGCGACTTCTATTGTGAGGATTTTGAGTTTGAATAAAGGAATCAATCCACAAAGAATGACGGTGTCTGGGCGAAGTAAATATTTGCCAATCGGGACTAATGCGACAGTCGAAGGAAGAAGTAAAAACCGTCGAACGGAGATTATTTTGACACCTAAACTTGATCAGCTTTTTCAGATTTTGGGTCAGTAAAAAATAAATTCAAAGAGAAGAATAATGGAATTTTCAGCTAAGAAGTTAATTATCGGTATGATTCACGTTCAGGCTTTGCCAGGAACGCCCAATCACAAAATGAGTCTGGAAGAAATCTCAGCTTTAGCGGTTGAAGAAGCGAAACAATATGAAACGGCACAAGTTGATGCTATCATTATTGAGAATATGCACGACGTACCATATATGAAAGGTTCTGTTGGACCAGAGATTGTTTCAGGAATGACTGTTGTTGCGAAGGCTGTACGTGAAGCGGTATGCTTGCCTTTAGGGATTCAAATTTTAGCAGGAGCAAATAAGGAAGCTTTGGCAGTTGCTAAGGCTGCAAATCTTGATTTTATTCGAGCAGAAGGTTTTGTCTTTGGTCACGTAGCTGATGAAGGCTATATTGATTCTTGTGCAGGTGAGTTGATGCGTTATCGCAAAATGATTGACGCTGATGCTGTGAAAGTCTTTACGGATATAAAAAAGAAACATAGCTCTCACGCTATAACTTCGGACGTTGATATTGTGGAAACAGCTCATGCTGCGGAATTTTTCTTAAGTGATGGCATTATTGTCACTGGATCTGCAACGGGGAAGGCTGTAGATATTAGAGAGCTAGATGCATTGAAAGATTCAGTAAATAGACCTATTTTGATTGGTTCGGGAATTACGGCTGATAATATTTCAGATTATTGGAATTATGCTGATGCTTTTATTATTGGATCACATTTTAAACAGAACGGCTTTTGGATGAATCCTATTTCAAATGAACGACTGTTTGTTTTTATGAACCAAGTTGATGTTTTACGATCCAAAAACTAGTTCTTTAAATATAAGGATATAAAAAAAGCTGCTCAATTTGAGCAGCTTTTATATTTTGAAATCGGTGAATGATTACTTCACTAATTTGTTTACGAAGTGATAGTGAGAACCAAATCTTTCGAAAGCAGCTTGGTCAAGTTCTTCTCTAAAGTCTGGATGAGCAACAGAGATAATTGCTTTAGCTCTTTGCTGAAGTGTTTTACCGAATAGGTTAACGCAACCGTGCTCAGTAGCAAACCAACGCATGTTGTTACGAGTTGTTACAACACCTGATCCTTGTAAAAGAGTTGGTGTAATTTTAGAAACACCTTTTCCAGTTACCGATGGCATTGCGATAATTGGTACACCACCTTCTGAAGCAGAAGCTCCACGCGTAAAGTCAATCTGTCCACCTACACCAGAATAGTGAGTTGTTCCGATAGAGTCAGCACAAACTTGACCTGTAATATCAATAGAAAGAGCAGAGTTAATAGCACAAACCTTTGGGTTTTGCTTAATAATGTGAACACCATTAGTATAAGCAACATCCATCATTAATACTCCTGGGTTATCATCAACAAAATCGTAAAGCTCTTTTGTTCCCATAAGGAAACCAGCAACGATTTTACCTTGATCAAGTTTCTTGTTCATACCGTTTACTACACCGCTTTCAACCAATGGAAGAAGACCGTCAGCAAACATTTCAGTGTGAACTCCAAGATTTTTGTGATTACCTAGCTGAGCTAATACTGCATTAGGAATACCACCAATACCCATTTGAAGACAAGCTCCATCAGGAATAAGGTTAGCTACATTTTTACCAATAGCGATATCGATATCAGATAATGGAGCGTTATGGTGTTCAATAAGTGGAGAATCGTCTTCACAGAAAATATCAAATGCAGTTAAAGGCATCATAGCATCACCAAATGCACGTGGTACGTTTGGATTGATAATTGCCACAACAGTGTCAGCCTCTTCGACAGCAGCTTTACTAGCTTCTACAGAAGTACCTAATGAAACGTATCCGTGCTTGTCTGGAGTACTTACTTGTACAACAGTAACGTTTACATTTAAAATACCTTCGCGAATTAACTGTTGAGTTTCTCCCAAGAAAACAGGGATGTAATCAGCATACCCAGCTTGAGTTTGTTTACGAACATTTGCTCCTACAAATAAAGATTCAAGATTGAAAATACCTTCAAACTCAATATCAGCATATGGTGCTGGACCTTCGGTGTGGATATGTTGAATGGTTACATCGTAAATTTCACCATTGCGACCACGCTCACACATTGCATTAATAAATGAATGAGGAGTTAATGCTACAGAGTGTAGGTGTACTCTGTCACCTGATTTAATCACCTTTGCAGCTTCTTCGAATGATACTGTTTTTATACCTTGTTGCATTGTTATTCAGTTTATATTGAGCTTATAGTTTCAAATTAGATCGCTAAAATAGTATAATTTTTAAGCCCGAAAACTGCTCTTTAGCATTGTTGCTAAACAACATGTTGAAAGTGTGTCGTTTAAAATTTTTGAATAAAAAAAAACAGCCAGAAACCCAACTTCTGACTGTTTTAACCCAAACATCTAATAAAACTTAAATAACAAAAACTATCAAACTATTATATTGTTTTAATCTAATGAAATAGTATAGCAACTAATTCATTCATTTCTACCACTCTGCAAGAATGCTAAAACTTCATCTATCATGAAGTTAATAGAAATTGTCTTGTTTAATAGACTTATAATTTCAGCATATTAAGCTGATCCATATAAGTTTGCAACAATAGTTTATACAAATATAGATTAGTTCTAAATATCAATCAAATCAATATTGTATATAAAGCAATAGATATTGTTTATATTTGTAGTACAAAATCAATAAAAACTAAATAAACAGATATGGTTACCTTAACTCAACTTGAATATATTGTTGCTGTAGATACACACCGTCACTTTGCTACGGCAGCTGATAGCTGTTTTATCACACAGCCTACATTAAGTATGCAAATTAAAAAATTAGAAGAATTTCTAGATGTAACCATATTTGATAGAAGTAAGCAACCTATTATTCCTACAGATGTAGGTATTCAAATTATTGAACAAGCTCGAATCATATTAGGGGAGTCAAAGAAAGTCGATGAAATTGTCAAGAATCATAGAAATACAGTTGAGGGAAGTTTGAAGATTGGAATCATTCCAACTTTGGCACCTTTTTTACTTCCAATGTTTATTGGAGATTATATTAGAGATTATCCAGATGTAAAAGTAGAAGTTGAAGAAATGGTTTCAGATGATATTGTAGAAGCTTTGAAAAAGGATTTTCTTGATGTTGGAATATTCGTAACACCATTAAATGACAGTAAAATAAAGGAGCAACCTTTGTTTTTTGAAGAAATGATGATTTATGCTCATAAGGATCATGAGATCTTAAAAAAAGAGGTTATAGAGGTAAAGGACATTGCAACATCGGAGATTTGGATGTTGGGCGATGGGCATTGTTTCCGTAATCAAGTTGTCAATCTTTGCGAGATGCATAATATGCAGCACCAGGAATTACCTTTTGAATTTGAAAGTAATTCTTTGGAAACATTAATGAAAATTATCGATCGGGAGGGTGGCTTTACCCTAATTCCAGAATTGGCTACCCAGTACATGTCGGCAGAAAAAATGCGACAAGTAAAGTCTTTTACAAATTTACACCCTCTCAGAGAGGTGAGTTTGGTTTATTCTCGACATTATTCGAAAAATAAATTATTGAATTTATTGGGCGAACACATACGTAAAATGATACCTACAGCCTATTTGAACAAGGAAAGAGGAACAATTGTTGAATGGAACTAAAAAAAAAGTTCCTCAGGAATAAGGGGTTAGCTTTTTTGTTGCAAAAAACTTGATTTTTTTTGCATTCCCCTCTTGTGTGATTGAAGAATTATAATTTACTTTGCATCGCAATTGAGAGGAAAACGAGACATGTTTTCAACCTTCTTTTCAAAAGCAAAAAAAAACTGCAAAGTGTTTGTGTTATTCAAAACTTCAATTATCTTTGCAGCTCCAAATTTGATGGTCCGTTCGTCTAGGGGTTAGGACGCTAGATTTTCATTCTAGTAACACGGGTTCGATTCCCGTACGGACTACACAGTTTTGCAATTCTTTAATTGCTTTTTGGAGATTTTTTTTGGTCCGTTCGTCTAGGGGTTAGGACGCTAGATTTTCATTCTAGTAACACGGGTTCGATTCCCGTACGGACTACAGTTTTAAATAATTTGATACAATAAAGAGATGGCAAATCATCAATCCGCAATTAAAAGAATTCGTCAGTCTGAGGCTAGAAGAGTGCATAACAAGTACTATGCTAAGACTGCCAGAAATGCCGTAAGAA
>Ga0209379_10000625_pt1 | contig 27184 bp, 18 predicted proteins | sample tdDd001_FD_187124 | JGI IMG/M metagenome (GOLD analysis project Ga0209379, IMG submission 187124) | Marine sediment microbial communities from the Atlantic coast under amendment with organic carbon and nitrate - tdDd00.1 (SPAdes)... | ecosystem: Environmental > Aquatic > Marine > Coastal >...
CGCCCAACAACATTTGACGTCGCAAATGCAAATCGAAAATTAACCGGTTCATTCAGCTCAAGTGGCAGCACATCAGACAAATCATTTGGGCCTGAGTAGGTCGTCGTCATCGATTGCATATTCACGAACATCTCATTAATTTCTCGTGATTGAGCCGTCTTAGCAATATATTCGTCACCTACTGATTTGACTAGATATATGGTCGGCACACTAAGTAGTGCAATCAGTACTAAAATGAGTATTTTCCGCTTCATGGATTCACACCTTTCAACTTAAGTATGTACCTTTGATTATGTATTATCACCATGCACATACACAATACCATATATGTAATTTATAGTAAACTCGTTTTATAAAATCCAATCAAAAACAATAAAAGCACCTAATCCTTGGATTAGATGCCTTTAAAACAGTCTATGAAATTGCCCAATTTCAGACTATAATTACTTACTCAACTGGCTTAAGCTCTGATGTAAAGTGTCTTAATACTGGTGGTTGCCATGTGATTTCATAGCCTTTAATCTCGCTTGCTTTCTCTTTAATATTCTTAAGCGCTTCAGTAACTACATCAAAATGAGCTTGAGTATATACACGTCTTGGAATCGCAAGTCTTGTGAATTCCATTTCAGCTTCTTGTTGTTCTCCAGTTACAGGGTCTGGATCTAATAAATATGATCCAATATCACAACTTCTAATACCCGCTTCAAGATATAACTCACATGCAAGTGCATGACCTGGGAACTGGTGATAAGGAATATGTGGTAATAATGCCTTAGCATCTAAGAATACTGCATGACCTCCAACAGGATATTGGAATGGAACGCCTGCTTCTTGTAATTGTCCACCAAGATATTCAACTTGACCAATACGATATTTTAAGAAATCTTTTTCAATACCTTCATATAAGCCAATTGATAGAGCCTCTAAATCTCTTCCTGCAAGACCACCATACGTTACAAAACCTTCATACGGAATCGTAAGTCCTTTAACTTTTGTAAAAAGTTCTTCGTTATCTCTAATACCGATAAGTCCACCCATGTTTACGATAGCATCTTTTTTAGCACTCATTGTAAATGCTTCAGCATAGCTAAACATTTCTCTTATAATATCAATGATTTCTACATCTTCGTACCCAACTTCACGCTGACTAATAAAATATGCATTCTCAGCAAATCTTGCTGCATCAATAATCATTGTAATGCCATATTTATCAGCAATTGCTCTTGTAGCTTTTATGTTTTCCATTGATACTGGTTGACCACCAGCAGAGTTGTTTGTAATAGTCATAATGATTAGACCGACATTGTCTGCACCAACTTCATTAATCTTAGCTTCAAGTCTTACCACGTCCATATTTCCCTTAAATGGTGCAAATGTTTTTGTATCTTTAGCTTCAGCTACAACGATGTCAACTGCTTTTGCACCTAATAAGCCAACATGACCTCTAGTTGTGTCAAAATGCATATTAGAAATACAACATTGTCCCTTTTTCAAAAAACTTGGTAGCAACACTTGTTCAGCAGCTCTACCTTGGTGAACTGGTTGCGCAAATTCATAATTAAAAATATCTTTACAAGCTTTCATTAATCTTCTATACCCTCTTGCACCAGCATAAGATTCGTCACCAGCCATCATACCAGCCCATTGCATGTCACTCATTGCACCAGTTCCACTATCTGTTAAAAAATCAATATACACATCATCTGAATCCAAACCAAACAAATTGTAATTTGCATTCTTCAGCTTTTCTTCTCTTTCCTCTCTTGTTGTCATTTTTAAAGGTTCTACCATCTTAATTTTAAATGGCTCTGCAACATACTTTTTCATATTTGTTCCTCCTCATTCATCCGCTAATCACGTATACACCAATTCGTATATTTATTATTTAATTTATGTTCAAATTATGATTGCTTTATTTGATTAAAGCTTACCATTGTAGAAAAATGCCGTATACTGTCTTTAATTTGACTTTAAATATAACTTTAAATATGATTGGAACTATAATATGTGCAAAATCACAGCAAGATACTCAAGTAATTTTAAATAAGAGAGGTGAAATATATTGTTATTTAAGCTTGGAGTTATTGGGCACGGTCGCAATATTAAGAAGGTTGTTGAGGTCTCTAACGTCTATTTTACAGATATTGAAATCACCGAAATCCAACTTGTTCTAGCTGATCAGATTGACTCGATCGTTAAATATCTTCATGCACAAGAACAATATTTTGACGGTATTATTTTCACAGGGAAAATTCCATATGATCTTATGAATCATGCAATGCATTCCAAAACACCTTGGGTTTATATTGACCAAAATCACAGTCAATTACAAAGAACTCTATTGGAAGCCAGTTTTCTTAAGCAATATGATTTGCTTAATGTCAGTATTGACTCATATGACAAAGCCACAGTGTACAATGCTTACAGCGAAGTTGGCATCGACTGCGACCAGCTTACACTTCGCATTTCAGAACTTGATATATTTGACCCTGAATTTCTAAACGATTTGAAAGCTTTTCATATTCATAACTATAACCATGAAAACTCCTCATTTTGTATAACAGGTGTCTCGAGTATTTATGAGGCTCTGATCAGTGAAAACATCCCTTGTATGCTTCTCAATCCAACGGTTGACACAATTAAGCAAACCATTCATAGCCTTAAACTTAAGAAACGTTCCCAGGTGAATGAAGGCAGTCAAATTGTGGCGCTTTCCATTGAAATTGATCTCGGAAATGCGTATTCACTCATCAATGAAAATGAATATCAAGTGATGCTGGAAAAAACAAAGATCACCGAAGAAATTTATTTATTTGCACAACGTATTCAAGCCGCAGTGATCGAAGTGGGCGTGCGTGAATATTTACTGTTCAGTACAAAAAACATCATAGAACTGGAAACCAAGAATATGCAAAACCTGACATTACTCAAAGATATTGAAGATAAAACATTCAGCACAGTCAGCGTTGGTATTGGTTTTGGTGTCACCGCTAGAGAAGCAAAGTACAATGCAAATCTAGGGATGCAGCGTTCTAAAAGGTCAGGTGGGAATCAAGCCTTTTCAGTTATTGATGGCATATTCGAAGGTCCTATGACATCTGTGAGAACAAATGTGAGTGAGGTTTCTGAAATTATAGATAGCACCTATCAAACCATTGCTGATGCTTCTGGAATCAGTATTAACACCATATTTAGACTACACTGCATTATGGATGAAAATAAAAAAGACTGCTTTACATCAAAGGAACTCGCCGATCAATTTGGAAACTCCAATCGGAGTATGAACCGAATCCTTGAAAAGCTTGAACTCGCAGGATATGTAGAAGTCGTTGGAAAAAAAGTCGTTGAAGGGGCCGGACGTCCAAGTCGAATTGTAAAATTAAAATTGTAGCACAATAAATAGAAAAACTCTGCTCTCAGTTATAACGAGAGCAGAGTTTTATTATTAAAGTAAGTCTATTTTGATTGCAGATTAAATCTTTGCTAGCTCAACTGCGATTTTAGTGCCAACGCGCGCATTGTTGAATACAAGCTCGATATTTGACTCAAGGCTTGTTCCACCAGTCAATTCCTTAACTTTTCCAAGTAGGAATGGTGTAGACTCTTTGCCTTTGATGCCTTGCTCTTTTGCTTCAACAAGTGCTTGTTCAATGGCATTTGTAATTGTGTCATGATCCATTGCAAACTTCTCAGGAATTGGATTTGCAATAACCATACCACCATTTAATCCAAGGTCCCACTTTGTCTTGATTGCTTTCGCAAGTTCTGCAGGATCATCCACTCTGTAATCAACACCAAATCCACTGCGTGGTGTGTAGAATGCTGGGAACTCGTCTGTTCCAAATCCAACAACTGGAACACCATTTGTTTCAAGGTATTCTAGAGTTAAGTTAATGTCTAGGATTGATTTTGCACCGGCGCAAACAACAGCAACATTTGTCTTAGCAAGTTCTTGAAGATCAGCAGAGATATCAAATGTAGTTTCTGCACCTCTATGAACGCCACCAATACCACCGGTTACAAACAGCTTAATGCCTGCAAGTTCTGCAATGATCATTGTTGAAGCCACTGTTGTTGCTCCATCAATACCCTTTGCAACGATGAAAGGTACGTCACGACGTGATGCCTTTTTGATTGCCATGCCTGTTTTACCGAAGTATTCTAGTTCTTCAGGTGTTAAACCCGCTTTTAGACGACCGCCAATAATAGCAATCGTTGCAGGTACTGCACCATTCTCACGTACGATTTCTTCAACACGACGCGCTGTTTCCACATTTTGTGGATACGGCATACCATGAGAAATAATTGTTGATTCAAGTGCCACAACTGGCTTTCCAGAGTCAAGAGCTTCCTGTACTTCTGGTGTTATATCAAGATATTGTTTAAGATCCATGATTATATCTCCTTTTCAAACTATAGATTGAGAAACTCATAAATTAAAGTTTCTATATTGTTTATTAATATGTTCTAATCCATTCCATACAGATCCGACATTAAAGCCTTCACTTTTGCTTCACTGATCTCAGGATTGATTGTGGATTCACAACTGATTGCAAGTGCTGATGCACAGCTCGAAAATACCAATGTCTTTTTAGGATCAAATCTATTGATCCAGCTGTATACAATGGCTGCCATAAACGCATCACCTGCACCTGTTGCATTAATCATCTTCACAGTTTCAGGTTTAAATACTTCGCGTGTATCTTTGTTTCCGAAAACCACACCGTCTTGACCAAGGCTGATAAAAACTTGTTTCACACCTTTTTCAAGGAAAACATCAATGGCTTTATTGGCATCATCCATCGTTTTAATCGATATACCAGTGAGAGCTTCTGTCTCTATTCGATTAGGTTTTAATGTATGCACATAAGGAAGTAGTGCCTTAAGCTTTAATGACTTAGCCGCAGATACAGTGTCAACGAAGAAATCAACCTCTTTAAAATTGCTAAATAGGTACTCAATCACCGATTGATTCAAGTTAGCATCGACAACAACTGCTGCTGCGCTTCGAATAAGCTTTGCATTCTTATTGATATAGTCGGTGTCAACCCGTTCAGCAATATCCATATCTGATAATGCCAATTTCATGTCACCGTCTTCGTTCATAATGCTCAGATAAATCGACGTTGATGCATTTTCAAGCACAAGAGCTTGACTCATGTCTAGGTCAACAAGTCGACTTTCTTCTAATATTTTTTGACCGTAAACATCTTTGCCCACAGCCGTCATCATTTTTGTTGAAACACCAAGTCTTGCCAAGTTCTCTCCAATATTTCGACCGACACCACCAAGGGACATTTTAATACTCCCTGGATTAGAGTCTTCCAGTCTAAGAACATCTTTCGGGAATCCGAGGATATCTACATTGGCACCTCCAATAACTAAGACATATTCGCCTTCGCTAAGGATGTAGCCTTTTCCCTTAACAACACCTTTTTTTGTTAAGTTCAGTATATGAACAGCCACGCTCGATCTTTGAATACCAAGCATATCTGCAATTTCCTTTTGACTGATCATTGGATTTTCACGAAGCAATTGATAAATTTCTTTTTCACGATTCGTCATGATTTCACCTCATTGTTTTCTAATCACAAGTTTATTATACAACATATGTTTAATAAGTCAACAGGTGTTTACGTTATTAATCTGTTAAATTAAAAAAGGATCACCCGTAGGCAACCCTTTATTTTCAGTCCTTTAATCCAGCGCTAGAAAAACATCACGAATGCGGTCCAAAGCTTCTTTAAGAATATCTCTAGGACATCCAATATTTAAACGCATATGTCCTGCACCTTCTCGGCCAAACATCCATCCTTTATTTAAAGCCACCAGAGCTTCGTCTTTTATCAATCGTTCAAGTTCTTTAGAAGAAAGTCCATAATCTCTAAAATCGAGCCATAGAAGGAATGTTGCATCCGGTTTTCTAAACTTCACTCTTGGAAGTTCTTTTTCCAGATATTCTTCAACAAAATCGATATTATCCTCAAGATAGCCAAGCAACGCTTCAAGCCATGGTTCTCCATAATTATATGCTGCAATGACACCTTGAATCGTAAACGCAGTTGGCATGAGGTGGGCTTTATCAAGACATGCCTTAAATTCTTCACGCACCTCAGAATTAGATATTATGATATTAGAAGCGAAAATACCCGCTACATTAAATGTCTTACTCGGTGCGGTACATGTTATGATTCGAGCGTTCTCAGAAGCAAGCTTAGCTGTTGGCACATGAATATGTCCTTTATGAATCAGGTCTTGGTGAATTTCATCTGAAACAATCAAGACATCATGTTTTTCGCAAATTTCAACAATCTGAGCCAATTCATCAGATGCCCAGACACGACCCACCGGGTTGTGAGGTGAGCACAGAATCATCATCTTGGTCTCTGGATCAGAAGCCATATCTTCTAATTGCTTAAAGTTGATTTTATATCCATCTTCTGTTTCCAGAAGTGTATTATTGAGGACTTTTCTTTCAGCCTCTTTTACCACATTCATAAATGGATGATACACAGGTTGCTGAACGATGACCTTCTCTCCCGGCTTTGTAAATGTATTGACTGCAAGGCCAATGGCAGGCACAATACCCGGTACGGTTAGAATCCAATCTCGTTCAATACGCCAGTCAAATCGACGATCCATCCATCCAATCACTGCATTGAAGTAATCGTCTCTTGGAAGAACATATCCATAAAGACCATGCTGCGCGACTTTAAGCATCGCTTCAGTTATTTCTGGCGGACTTTTAAAATCCATATCTGCGACCCATAAAGGTAATAAATCATCACGTCCAAAATGGCTTTCTAAATGATCCCATTTAATAGAATCCGTACCTTTACGATTGACGATTTCATCAAAGTTAAAACGTGACATTAACAATCAATCCCTTCTCTAGACAGAACCCCTTGAGTGTAATAATGCTTTACTTCTGTCATTTCTGTGACCAGATCAGCGGCTTCTATAAGAAGCTCTGGGCAATATCTGCCTGTAACTATAACTTCAACATGAGGCGCACGTTCTTCAACCGCTTTAAGGATGTCTTCAGGCTGAATAAATTTTAAATATGTGGCAATAGTAATTTCGTCCAATATAACAACATCGTATGTTCCACTTTTAAGAATCTGGGCACATTCAGTAAGTCCAAGCATAGCCAAACGAGCGTCTTCTTCATCTGGCTGCCTGTCAATACAACAGTCCTTACCATACTGAATGATACGAATGCCTTCCATTATGCCCTCAATTTTTGTTTCACTGTATTTCATATTTTTGACGAATTGACCTATATAGACGCGTTTACCTGCACACAACGCACGTAGAGCAAGCCCAAATGCAGCAGTACTCTTCCCTTTGCCATTGCCGGTATAGACGTGAAAATATCCTTTTTCCATGGAAATACCCCTCTATTCTAATTTATCTTTACTATAATTTGTTCTATTTATAATTTGTTTCTGATATCATTCAGAATATAAAATCCTTTATCATTCACAAGTTTTTTTAGATCATAAAGAATGGCTTGATCATTTAATTGACTCAAAATCCCACCAGCTTCTTCAATAACAACCTCCATGGCACCCGTGTCCCAAATCATAGTTCTTCCACAATTATAATAAACATCATATTGTCCTTTAGCGATTCTGCATCCTTTTAAAGAACTTCCCATACTGGTGACAGTAGCAATACGAGAGTCATTATTCTTAATATAATCCATGCATTTTTGAGATTGATGCGACCGGCTTTGCAGCACTGCAAGACCTTCAGTTCTATTGGATACGCGAATTTCTCTTTTTTCGCCGTTTTCTTCACACCAAGCACCATGTCCTTTTACAGCATAGTACATTTCATCAAAGACCGGCGCATAAACAACACCCATGATAACCAATTTTTCATAAGTTAAAGCAATGTTAACCGTGAACTCATCATTTCTTTTTATAAACTCTTTCGTGCCATCAAGCGGATCAACAATCCAACACCATGGGTGTTTCTCTGGTATAAAGTCATCCACAGATTCTTCCGAAAGAATGGGATACTTCGGAAATTCTTTCATAAGGGCATCAACGATGATATGATGTGCATTTAAATCAGCTTCTGTTAATGGTGAGTTATCATCTTTAAAGTCTACTTCAAATCCTTTTTCGTAAACCTTTAAAATGGCTTCACCTGCGGCTCGGGCTGCGTCGATTGCCGTTTTAAGTTCTTTTTCTAGTATCATCATACTCATTTCCACCTTTGCTATGTCACTTCAATTTTTGTTTTAGTGCCATGAACGCCAGCTTTCGCTGGTTCTACCGTCAGTTTAATTGGCACTCTATTTTTGAGTTCATCCACATGTGATATGATGCCGACTGTTAATTTCTCATGGAATAGTTTCTCCAGTGAAGTCATGACAATATCAAGTAGTTCATTATCGAGCGTTCCAAATCCTTCATCTAAGAAAAAGAATTCAAGATTTGTTCGACCTTTTAATTGAATTTGAGATGAAAGTGCAAGAGACAATGATAATGCCGTTAAGAAAGTCTCTCCACCTGACAATGTTTTTGTGTCTCTTTTCACACCACCATTGTAATGATCACATATTATGAAATTACCCTTCGTGTCTAGCTCTAAACTATACCGGTGGTTGGTTATGTCCATAAGTCGCTTAGAGGCGTCAAGCGCAATATAGCGTAAATGTGTTAGCGCCACATATTCAACAAACTTGTTGCCTCGAACTAGGTCGATTAAATCGGCCACTAAGTCTTGAACATGTTGATATTTTTTATATTGTGATGTTAGACCCTGTAGGGCTTTGCTTTCTTTTTCAACCACTTTAAGTCGCTCATGAAGTGCTGTCTTATTCTCTGACGCTTCCGACACCTGTACTTTTAAGGCTTCGTACTTTTCTACAAAAGCATTCCACTCTTTTTCTGACAAGTCTCTCTGAGCGCGTTCTTTTTCCAATTCATTGATTCGGTCACTTAGAAGTGTCCTTTCCTCATGGTAGGCCTTCAGTTCTGCTTTTCGTTTTTGAAGCTCAGCAATTTCAACATAGGCATCCTTAAGTATTTCAATACTGGAAATCGGACTACTTTCAAATATCTTATTTAACTTATTTTCAGATGCTGATTTGTCTGTAGTCACTTGGGACAGTTGTCCTCGTAACCCTTCAAGCTTTCCTGATAGCACTTTTAGTGCATTTTCAAGCTCTGTCTTCTCTAACTTGAGCCGAGTATGGTTGTTCGATAAGGACTCAAGTTCTAATTGAACTTCATTGAGTACCTCGTCTATGCTCTTTTCACCTGTCACGCTTTTAACTTCTGTCACATGAGATTTTATACGTTCTTTGAGACCGCTTCCACGTTCCATGACCTTTTCCATTTGAATTTTAAGTTCATTGGTTTTACGTGTGAGAGTCTCTAGTTTTATACGGTCAGCATCACCTGATTTACGAAGTACCACAAGTCCTTCTTCAGCTAATTTATGTTGTTTGTCTTTTAACTGTAGATCACTATAAAGCTCTTTATAGCTCTTTGTGTCTTCAGCAGGTCGCACTTCTTCAAGGACTTTCAGTTCAGCTGAATATGTACCCAGCTGTGTTTCGAAAGCCTCCAACTGAGCATCTAAGCGCAAAATTTCTTTTTCCTCAGCTTTTAATGAAATCTCTTGTTTTTCACTTTTATTTGTACTTTCATTGAATACTCTTTTTTGTTCTTCCAGTTGCTGAGTTAATTTATGATTGTCCTTTTCAAGCTCTGCTCTTTGCGTTTCAAGAATTTTGAGATCGCTTTCTTTCGCCTGAAGGATTTCACTTTTTATATTTGAATACACGTCCAGCTTTGATATTTCTTCAGCCAAATGTTCTTCATTACGTTCTTTTACTGAAACCACTTGGTCAAATTTCAACTTGGCCGACCGCCACAAGTCTTCTGCTTCAGCCCAATTGGAATCATCAACTATATTCTTGGCCGTGTGTAATTTCGGGTGCTGATCACTGCCGCACAGCGGGCATGTATCTCCATGACTTAAGTTTTCGGATAGGGTTGTCAGAACCGTTTCTTCCCAGTATTTCAGGCGTCCTTTTTCAGCAAGTTCAAGTTTCTCTTTTGCCGTGTCGAGCTCAGCATTTGCTTTTATGAGCCTACTTTCATCAGCCTTTAACATCTCTTTTACAGAGTCCAATTTTATTTCTATCTTCTTTTTTTCGGACAGCTGACGTGTCATTTCTCTAATCGAAAGGGCCAATTCACCCTTTTCAAGTTCAAGAGCTCCAATTTTAGAAGGATACCCCAATACTTTTTCACTCAGTTCTTTCATAGATATTTCCATTAAGCCGAGATCTGCTTTTAGAGTTTCTGCTGCCTTCATATGAGTTTCATATGTGGATTTTCGTGTTGTTCTTTCTTCCAATGAAATTTTTCGGGCTGCGTCCGTTTTTTCATAATTCTTTTGAAGTTTTGCAGCTTGTTCTTCAAACTTCAGACCTTCAGCGATTCTGACACGTTCATCACTTTCCACATAGGATTGTGTTTTTTCAGTTTCAAGAATCTTCATCTTCGTATTGTTATCAAGAATAGCTTTGCTCAGATTTTCCTGTTCCAGAGCAAAAGCATCAAATTCATTTTTATATGCCTTATAGGATGTTCTCAGCTCTAATCTTTCCTTTGTGAGTTCATCTGCTTTTTGCTGATGTTCTTTAACTTTTTCAATGGATGCTTTTCGAACTGACAAAGCTTCTTTTGACTGATTATATGTAGCTTCAAACGACTCGAATGCCGCCTTTTTCTCTAGATACTGCTCTTCTTTGTTTTTAAATGAAAGTTCATCTATTTTTAGCGATTGACCGAGTGTCTCAAATGAAGCCTCAAGCTTTTCTAATTGGGTGTAATATGGCCATATTTTTTCAGCCATATCTGCCCTTTCAATCTTGAACTCCTCTTTTTTAACATCATCCTGTTTCTCACATAACTGAACTTCTTTTATACGGAAATTTTTCAGACTCTCTATGATTGTATTCAGTCGAGAAAGACTTGCTTTTTCCTTTTCAGTGGATTCAAAATCCAACTTCAATTTCTTTTCAAGCTTTTGTGCATTTACATACTCGTCTTTGAGTTCGTCTATTAATTCAGGTGTTAAATCTGAGAACCGTTTCATTTCACCTTCAAGTTGAAGCATACGGTTTCTTAGTTGGTCACCACGTTCTTTTATTTTACGTTGAAGAGCACTTCCGTAAGCTCTCAAGTTCAATAGTCTTTCCAACATGTCTCTACGGGCAACACCTTCAAGTGTCAAAAATTCGCTAAACTTCCCCTGTGGAAGCACAACAGAACGCATAAAATCCTCACGGGTCAGTCCGAGAATTTCAACAACCTGATTGGTCACCTCTGTCGTTTTGTCCCAAACATCTATAAGGTCTCCAGCTTCAGATAATACCTGTAGTCTCGAAAAACTCGTAGCCAGACCTGTCTGGGTTCTTTTAAATTTACGTTCAACAAGTACATGACGTGGTCCGTCATCTGTATCAATACCAAACAAGAGACTCATTGAAGCTTGATCAGTAGCTGTGTTGATGAACTCATTCGTGCTTCTCGGAATGCCTTTTTGACCTTTATGACCATACAAGCTTAGAATCATAGCATCCAGAATTGTTGATTTTCCACAGCCTGTTGGTCCAAAGATTCCAAACAGCCCTCGCTCTGTTAATTTGTCAAACTCAATTGTCTGTGTTTCTATATAACTGTTCAATCCACTGATCTTCAGTTTGATCGGCCTCATGATCCACCTCGTCATTCAGTATGCTTCCAAGTAGTGCCTGCAATTGGTCACCCGGTTTTATGCCTCGTATGTGTTCATAGTATTCGGTAAATAGACTTTCAAATCCCTTTTCCTCGGGCTTACTTTCGCCTTCAATATCATCTTGTTTTTCCAGTATTGGCATGATGCTGAGTAGGTCTGGTTTTAGTTCCTTTAACGCTTTGATTTCTGATTGGGACAACACCTGGTCTGTCTCAACTTCAAGGTACACCCACACGGAACGTTTTTTGTGCTTTTCACATTTTTCTAAAGCTTCGGCAATACCTTTACAACGCCAAACTTCTATGGGCTTCGGCATAGCTAAGGGTATTTCTGTAATTTCAATTTCACCACTGCCATTCTTTTCAATCACGCTGACAGACTTCGTATAACCAATTTCACTGCGGCTATACTGAAGCGGTGCACCTGCATAATACGCTGGCTGTTCTGACTTTCTAACCGGTTGAGGTCTATGTAAGTGCCCCAATGCAATATAATCAGCATTTTTAGGAAGATGTTTAGGATCAACTACAAGTGTGCCCCCTATTTGAATGGGACGTTCTGATTCAGTTGTTGAACCACCCATAACAAATATATGACTGACTGCTATATTAAATGCTTCTTTAGAAAATTGAGCATCCATAGATTCAAATATATGTCCTAATCGTTCCGAATAACTGGCCTGTCTTAACGTTTCATCATCACTATCAGAAAGCACTTCATTAAGACGCCGTTCTGATGGATAAGGGAGTAGGCCCAGCCTCAATTTCTCCCCTCTTATTTCAAGTTCAAAAACATTGTCTGAGAGTCCCTTAATATTAAAGTTCCCAAAAGGCCCGCTATAACTTTCCATTTTAGGATGACCCGCCAGAAGAATGGCTTGTTCTGACGCAAGCGGCCAAGCCGCTTGAATTCGGTCAGGATTGTCATGATTTCCTGCGATGGCAAAAACGGGTCTCTTACCCGAATCAGAAATATCTTTTAGAGCTTCATAATAGAGCTTTTCTGCCTGAGCTGGCGGATTACTGGTGTCATAAACGTCCCCTGCAACAATAACCACATCTATATTCTGTTCATCACATATTTGACAAAGCTCTTTCAAAAATACCCTTTGTTCTTCAAGACGGCTGAAACCCTCCAGGTGCTTTCCAAGATGCCAGTCAGATGTATGAAGTATTCGCATACCACCACTCCTCATAGTTTACATTTGAACATGTACTTATGCTTGTTATAGTTAAATTCTATAAACTCATTGCCGTGCCCTCTAAATCTCTGTAAATCTTCAATAAAAAACTGGCGGGTATAATGAGACTTATACACCGCCAGTGATTTCTTCATGTTTGATTTATTCGCCTTTTAACTACTCAACCCATTCTGTGATTTTTTCATTTGGTATAAGCAATTTAGATGCATTATGCCCAGTGTAAAGGCCGCTTCTATACAGAACAAGACCATCCTTTGTTCTAAATGCATCTGTCCATTCGGCGTCAATACCTGACATTCTAAAATCATTCACAGATGCAAACTTTCTAACATCATTGATCACATGTGTCCAAGAGTCTTCATTGACAGAAAGTTGATTTTTTAGGTTTAATGTTTCACCCGTTAAAATATTAAATGTTGCGCCCTTCATATCATTTATTGATATGTTCGAAAATACGGGGTGCACCAAATCCAATTTGAAAACAACACTAATTATATCTTGATCTATATATACGATCTCATAATCCTGAACAATTTTCCAATCTATCATTTCGGGTGCATCATATCTGTACCACAGTTCATCAAGCATTGCTAGAGTTTTAACTCTCACGCTTTCATCAACTTCCGGTCCTAATAAGACGGGATATTTCCGACCCAGTCCATCTTGAATTTCTACAAGTTGAACGCTTGAATCACTGAATACCTCATCATAAAAATCTACAAATGGATCAAATAAAGATGAACTTCCATTTTTTGATTGATCAACCATAGCTGAAAATTTCTCTGTCATCATCGCAAGTTCTGAACCTGGATAGAATTGAATGACATCATTGAAACTATCCTGCGCATAGCTTTCTTGTGTATTGGCTAAATAGTAAACATCTCTCAACCAATTTCGCTGGGACTCCACCTCAGACCTAACCATGCTATTCGGGAATGTCTTCAGGTATTTATCATGCTCAACTATGAGTTTTGCAACTTGGTTCATTGAATCTTTGTCATTAACACTTAAACGATCTCTTAGAGTGCTCTCAACAAGTTGAACATAGGTCTTGATGTCTTCTCCGATTTCATTGCCATAGTTTCTAAATAGACGTTCAAAGTCGATAACAGGCACCCATACTCCGTCAACAGATTCAAGCAATAAACCGTTGGCGTATAACGTCTCCACCAAATCGATGAATCCTTGATCTGATGTATTTTCTAGTTTGTCCAATCTAAAAAATTCTTCAAATGTTTCATTCGCTAATTTTTGATAGGCTGGACTAAAGATAGCTGAGTCGGATCGACCTACATAAACCATAACTTGGTTCAAATAGGAAACCAGAGCATGATTTGCAGAATCCACCCCCAAATTGCTAATGTGGTCCATTAAAAAAGCATTAAGCTTAGACGGATCTACATTATCTTCAGCCAGTGCGTCAAACGCCTCTATAACTGCTTTTTCATCTCGAATAACAGGCGTTTTATCAACCGGCTGTTCCACTTCATCAGTTTTTTCTATATCAACTTGTTCAATCTCACTGGGGATATTTTCAGGCACCTGAGTGGTTTGGCACCCTGTCAACATCACAGCGAGAACAAGTAACAAAATCATTTTTTTCATAACGTCCTCCATCGACGTGTTACATTACAGAGCAATTTATAATCATACATATACAGTATAACAGGATGATAAGGGTTTTCAGTGTATAAATTCATTTTAATTAAATTTATCCCGAATTATTCATGCAAACAATAATAAAAATGCAAGTCTTTTGGAATTACAAGTGTTTCCTTTGAGCGTTGGCGTACCCGGTGGGTACGTTAATGATTAAAGGGAATGCTTGTAAACTAAAGGACGCAGCAGGTTTTTATTGATTTGTGTGAATAATCGGGATTATTCACATCTTTACACCCTAATTTCTCACGCAGTTATATTTGAATGCTCTCTCCTGCATCGAAGAAGTAAATAAACGCGCCCTTCACAGGCTTCTCTAACAATCGGTTCAAAGCTTCAGTGTAGAGTTCCACTTGTACTCTGTAGTTTTCTGCAACAGCATCGGTTCCAGATATACCTGTGAAATCGGTTTTGTAATCAAGAATGACAACACCGTCAGATTCTTCAAAGTAACAATCAATAATCCCTTGAATCATAATATCTGTTCCATCCATATTCTTATTTAAAATAAATGGCACCTCTCGGTGAATCTGGTCCGACTTCAGCATACGTACACCAAGTGGTGTATCAAAGAATCTCGAAATATTCGATGTGTTCACAAGCTTTGCATCTTCTTGATCTATAAGATTTTTCATAACCATCTGATTGAGTTGTGCTTTAATGCCATCAGGTGATAGAGCTTCTTTAAGATTAAGATGCTGCATAACAAAGTGATGAAGCGTTCCAATTTCTGCAGAATTCTTCTTTCGCTCTGTATCCATAAATTTGGGTTTTGGGATCAGTGCTGGAATATGTACATTAGCTCCTGCAAGTTCACCCTTTGATGCTCTTTTCATATCAGAAACGGACAATTTAAACGGTAGATTGAGTTTAGCTGCTTCTGGATAACGCCAGCTTAACCTACGATCGATCTCCACTTCCCAATCTTTTATTTGTTCTTCTTCTGATAATGGTGTTGACTCAAGTATTTTATCGTCCTCATCGATTACGATAGGTTTTGCTGCTAGATTAAGACCATACGTCAGAAGCTCATCTTTTCTTAAGACTTGAACATGCCATCTTACCCCACCATTATCTGCGTCACCAAATATAGGCAAGTCGCTCAAATTTCTAATGGCGTCCCCATCTGGATGTCTGCTCAATATTGACGCAATCCAGTCCATATATGATTTTCCGCTTGATAAATTATATATGGAGTCACCTCTGAGCCAACGTTTCGCGTCAGATTCAAGGCGGCCTGTTGTGCCTGTAATTATAAGTCTGTCAACGGCTCTCGTCAGCGCCACATAAAGAATACGCATTTCTTCTGCAAGACTCTCCATCTTAAGCTGACGTTTCATGATCATTTGTGGCAAACTTTCACTGTAATAACGGTTTTCTGGGTCTGTATAGCGCAGTCCAACCCCATAGTTTTTATGCATGAGCACCTTATCATAGGTGTCTCTCAAGTTGAAGTTTTTGCCTGCACCTGCTAGAACTACAATTGGGAATTCAAGCCCTTTTGATTTATGAATACTCATCAGACGCACAACATCTTCACTTTCACCTATGGTCGAAGCTGTTCCCATGTCACCATTTGATGATTTTAGTTTTTCAAAGAATGCAATAAACTCGAAGAGTCCACCAGAACCCAATTTTTCAAACTGCCCAGCTTTGTCGATGAGCAGCCTTAGATTGGCTTGTCGTCCCGTACCACCCGGCATAGCGCCCACATAGTGATAGAAACCAGACTCGGTCATCAGCTTCCATAGGAATTCATCGAGAGGCCAAATTCGTTCACTCCTGACCCATCCGCTGAGCTTTGAGAGGAATGTTACAGCTTTATTTGAAAGGTCATGTTCTTCACTTTCAGCAATACTTTTAAACACTTCAAAAAATGGTTTTTCTTGATCAACCAGTCGTATTTCTATAAGCTCATCAACAGTAAATCCGCCAATTGGAGAACGTAGTACAGTCAGAAGCGGTAAATCCTGATGGCTGTTGTCAATCAATTTAAGAAACGCTAAGAATATTTCAATTTCAAGTGCGTCAAAATAACCGCCTCCCACATCGGAGTAAAGAGGCAAGCCATATTCAGCAAACACATCTCCAAAGACTTGCGACCAGGCTCTTGTTGCTCTTAAAAGTACAACAACATCACGCAGTCGAGCACGTCTTTTTTCGCCAAGTTTCGGATCAAATATTTCTTTGTCAACCAACTGTTGAATCCGCTTTGCCACAGCATGGGCTTCAAGTTCCACCTTTTTCATTTCAAGTAAATCCTGGTCTTCTAAGGTTTCATCTGCCCCTGAATCTATAATCATAAGTTCTAAGGGCTTTCCCTCTACTTCTTCAAATTTAAGTCCAGGATAAAGCTTTGCATCTTTGTCATATGTCATTTCACCAAAGGTCTCTGACATGAGTCTTTCAAAAATATAGTTAATGCCTTCAAGCAACTCTGGTCGACTTCTGAAATTCTTGGCGAGATCTATACGTCTACTGAGGGCCTCTTCTGATTTTTGATAGGTCTTGTACTTTGCAAGGAACAAAGTGGGATCAGCCAGTCTAAACCTATAAATACTTTGCTTTACATCACCAACAAGGAATAGATTGTCGTCTCGTTTAATACGACCAATAATTGTTTCCTGAACGATGTTGGAATCCTGATATTCATCTAGGAATATAAACTCAAATTGTTTTCTATATGCAGCTGCAACCTCATCGTTTTTAAGCACAGCTATCGTGAAGTGCTCCAGGTCATTAAAATCTAAAACGTTCTTTTCACGTTTGGCTTCCATATATTTCGTATTGAACTTTTCAATAACCTGATAGAGAGCATGCATCATCGGTTCAAGCGTAAGCATTTCCTCTGCGTGTCGTGCCTTGTCTTTCCTTCGGATCATGGTTTTGATCGGGTCGACAATTTTCTTTTTCAGCACGTCACGTATAGCTTTGGCTTCTTCAATAAGCTCTGGATTCAGAACTTCTTTTTCAGCTTTTTTTATGGATTTTAATCTTGCAAATTTGACCTCTCCAAGCGTTTCATAAAGAGAGTCAAAACCTTCTGCACATGCAACTTGAAGCACTTTTACAAGCTGTAGATCTGCACTGAATGTTTCAATGTACGGTTGTGGCCCATCTGGCATTTCACAAAGACGTACCCCTTCACGAATGACGTCTTCAGCCATTTCAAGGTCTTGCGCCGCCATACCAAGAAGGCCTTTCATCCACAAGCTTTCATCTATATCCCTTGCTTCATTATAATGCGCCGATTGCTCACCCAACCACGTGAGTGGGTCAGGCTGGCTTTGAATAAAGAAATATAGTTTCATAAGAAGCTCTTTTAAGGCTTCGTCAGAACGATTTGTGCCGTATGACTCCACCAAATTATAAAAAGCTTCACTTTCTTCTTCGTAGGCGTCTTCCATGACTTCGTCTAAGGCTGTTTCAAGCATGAGACTCAACTCTGAGCTGTCACCTATACGAAATGCCGGGTCTAAGTCCACTTCATAAAAATGATGACGCACAACGCCAATACAAAAAGCATGCACAGTCATAATATTAGCGCGGTGAATAAGTCCTATTTGACGACGTAGGAATCCTTCGTTTTCAGAACCCTCAGACACCAGTTTTGTTAATGCGTTCATGATCCTTTCACGCATTTCTCCTGCAGCTGCATTGGTGAAAGTTACTATTAATAATTTATCTATATCGATTAAATCCTCAACAACAAGCTGAATAATACGTTCAACGAGAACTGCGGTCTTTCCAGAGCCTGCTGCTGCTGAAACGAGAAGGTTTGCATTTCGACTGTCTATGGCAGCCTGTTGGTCTGTTGTCCAATTAGGCACTTGGCTCACCTCCTGTATTGTCATCTTTTTGATTCGTTCGAATTTCATCTAAAACTTCATCGTCTTTTTTCTTTTTCATATATCTAAACTTATTGTTTTCAAAGAGTGGATCAAACTGACAGATACCTTTGTACGGACAATAGTCGCAAGACGTAATACCGCTATAACGACAAGGTTCAATTTTCACTTTACCACCAACAATTTCCTGTCCGATTTGTGCCATAAGACTGCGCACATGCTGAATGAGAAGCTTAAAATCTTCCGCTTCCACGGCAGATGAACGAGATGAAATCTCCCCATCTTTTTTGAGTTCAACCGGAATAACATCTGACTTCCCACCTGGTTCAAGGGTTTCATCGATGGCCTGAATCACGTTTACATCTTTTACCGTAAGTCCATCCATGCGAAGCGCCTGTCTTATTTGCGACTCAATTTTGTCAGGATTATATGTATCAGACTCCACCATAGGGTCATCTATTTTGAAGTAGAACATACCGCTTGGACTCAGTGAATCTGCCTTTAAATAATGAGCATTTTGAATAACAGCGTCGAGATAAACCACCAGCTGAATTTGAAGCCCATAAAATACATCTGATAGATGGAATTTACGACTGCCTGACTTATAGTCCACAATTTTAACGTGTTTTTCATCACCATCGTCGTAAACATCAATCCGGTCAATTCGGCCTTCTAAGAATATGGTTTCACCATTTGGAAGTTCAAGGAGTATTGGTGGAACTGAATCAGGACCGCCACCTTCTTTGAAGGCAAGCTCATAAGCTGATGGAGAAAACTTTCCGGACTTGATTTGATCCGCAATCGTCCATGCAGCTCGTCGTCCCACCCGTTTTATCCGTTTCATAAGATACTCGTAACGCTTAGAACTTTCAAAAATATTGTGGCCATAACCAGAAGCCACTTCGTCGATAATGCCATCTATAATACGATCACAATCTTTTCGCTCTAATGATTTCCAGTTGAGTTTTTCTTGGTCTAGCATATGACTAAACTGCTCCACCGATTCATGATAAATCGTACCAAGGTCCGGCAACTGAATTTGATACAGTTTTCTTTCTTCTGGTTTCAGACCATATGACACAAAGTGCGCAAATGGACACTGAACGTATTTTTCAAAGCGACTCACACTGCTCTTAAGTGGCATTCCATAAAGCTTTCCTGCCATGTTCTTTCCTATAGAACTCACCTGATTTTTATGGTCATAACCCGCGAGGACCATGTCATATCTTTCATTCCAATCTGCTTTCGATTGGTACCATGACTCCACTGTGTCCCAGAAAGGTTCTATTTTATGCGTGTCCATAAGAACACGTTTGTTTTCAATTAAAACTTGCAGAGTTGACTCAGGCGTTGCCACACGATTCAGATCAACTGACATATGGGTGATAACATCGGACTCTGTCCTTAGTTTTGGCATGATTTTCTTAATACGTTCCACATAGACAGATGGACGAAGACCTTTACCATCACGGTCACTCGTGGCATAGCTTATGTATAAAAGTTCACTTGGCTTGCTGAGTGTCTGGTATATGGACAGCTGTTCCTCTTCCGAAAGTGTTTGATAATCTGACTTGAACGTCATACCAGACTCTTTTAAAAACACTTTGTCAGAGTCGCTGAGTATTCCACCAGATTCTCCAACCATAGGTAGTTTTCCATCGTTCACTCCCACAACAAATAGAGCCTTAATATCGTGGCTTCGACTACGTTCGAGGTTCCCGACCAAAACGCGGTCTCGTGCAGGTGGTATGATTCCAACTTCTGTTGATGCAAAACCCGTTTCAATTAATTTTATATAATCTTTCAAAGCAATTTTGTCGTCCCCGATCAACTCAACAAGCTGATCTAAGATCTCTAAAGTGGCATTCCAAATTTGAGCTGACTCATTGGCTTCATCAAGAAGACCTTCTTCGAAAAGTGTTTCCGTATACTCCGTTAGTCTTTCGTGAAGGCCTGAGCGTTCCATATGTAAAAAAAGTTCCGTTGAAATTGACTTTATAGTTTTGGCTTTTAATATTTTATTTTTTAAAGGCTCAAGATGGGTCATCCATTCATTTCTGATGGCTTCGATCTCTTCAAGGGTTTCTTCATCACCTCTGGTAAATGGACGCCACCAGTCACCGCGCTTAATGCCATATGCCAGGGCATAGTTTTCTAGAATCTGTGCATTTTCAACACTGACGTTTGTGAGCCCTGTTTTAAGAATTCTAAATGCGTCTTCATACCTGTATCCGTATGCGAAGAATTTTAAAATCCCCATTACATATTGAACAAGAGGGTTGTTCATAATACTTCGTTTTTCATCTAAAAAGAATGGAATATTCATGGATGTAAACGTCCGTTTAATATGCATGGTGTAATCCTGAATATCTGGTGTTACAACCGCAATATCTCGCCATTTAAAGTCATTTTCTCTCGCCAGCTTCACGATTTCTCGCCCAACACGCTCAATTTCCGTATGTCTAGTTTGACATGCCAAAAGTCTAACCGAAGATTGATCATCGTTATAAGTTTTAAATGGATACGCAAACAATTCACGTCCAATATGATCGATCGGTGCGCAAGTCTCTCTGGTTTTCATCATGAAGTTTTCAACTTTAACACCCGACTGCTGTGCAAGGTCATACAGCTTATTAAAAGTACGATTCGTTGAGCTGAACAAATCACGGTCTGTGGTTGTTCTGTCAGGGTCATACGTAAGTCCTATGGTCATATGTGACGCATGTTTCATCAGTTTTTCGAGTATGACAAATTCCTGCATTGTGAATCCGTTGAATCCATCAATCCAGATTTTCATATCTTTTAGGAATGTGGCTTCATCCATTTTTTCAATGAGAAGATCAAGCACGTCCTCGTCATCAAAATAAGACCCTTCCATTTGATCCTGAAAGGCTCTGTATAGTGTAGTTATATCTTCAAGCTTACGTTTTAAAAGGCCATCTTCAAGACCTTCAAACTGTCTTTCCATATGTTCGGTAGAAATTTGCGCACGTTTCATCTCTGCAATAAGGCGGTTGAATGACTCCATAAAGCCACCACGTCCAGCCATACGTCCATACACCTTCAGTTCAGATGCATGTTTCTCGAATATACGACGCAGAAGCATAGTTTTACCCATGTCACTGATTTGAACGCGGTCGGTTGCGCCTGTCTCTTCAAATACTCTATGTGCCAGACGTTTAAAACTAAGCACGTCTAAATGTATATGTCCATGCTGTCCCATTTTCTCCATGAAGTCTGAACTGGCTTCAAGTGAGTACTGTTCAGGGATAAGCAATATTATATTGTCTGTTTTATTCTTTTCATATGCAGTTGCCATTTCTTTTAAAATGCGGTGGCTCTTGCCTGAGCCTGTTCGTCCTACTATAAATCTTAGCAATGGTATCACCTCTGTTAAATTGTACCATACATGTGTTCGTGTTTGGAGTGTCAACTAAGCTTTTTATTAAACGCTTCTTTGACTTGATTCTATTAAAATAATAAGACACCACTACATATCTGTAGGGTGCCTTTAAATCAATTTCATATATTTTGGTTAAACATTCACCCGCAAACCCCGTAGAAAATAACTTGCAACGCCAATTCCGAGGCTCACTGCAAACCACGTCCCAAACATCATCATAGCCATGCTTCTAAAAAATGGTTCGGGAAGCATTTGAATGAGAGTGTCTGTTCTTGGATCAAGAATCCATAAATCATTTGTGAAAAGAAGTTCATGGAACTTGATAAAAGCTTTGCTGAAGTTCGTAAGAGACACAACCATCATGCCACCCGCAAGTATAAGACTCACCATAGCTTGTCGTGATCCGATCTTTACAAGAACATCTGGACGCCCCCGCCAGATACCTATACCAATAGTAAAAAGTACTATTCCAAATAATACACCTTTAATGGTATCAGAGAACGTAAATAGGTTCTTCACATCAATCATATGGTCTTTTTCGCGTTTATTGAATACTTCTCTTTCTTCGCCTCTAATCACGGCCTGCATATCAAGGGTTGGTGCATCATCCTTCATATAATCAATTAGACCTTCTGTGACTGATTGAAGTTCACCTTCTACCATCCCTGTCGCTTCTAGCACATCATTTTCTAAGTAAAGCTTCATGTAAATACTGTCATTATACGCGAAAAAACTGATGCTCAGTGTGAGAATGAGTAGGGATGCAACCACCCCTGCCACCCACTGAGAAATATTAAGTGCGAGTTTCATTAAGTATTGTCCTTCCTTGACGTCGCGCCATCTTGTTTGCATACATACGTTCATCTGCAGTTCTGATGACATCCATGATGTGTTTGCCTTCTTCAAATACGTCACAACCAATGCTGAATTCCATATTGTGCTCAAGTAGATCTGTGTTCCTATTCCATATATCAAGAGCAGTATGAATCCGCTCAACATAAGCTTTGATAGCTACCTCATCACTGTCTTGGAGAACTATTAAGAACTCATCACCACCGAAGCGCACGACAAAGTCACTGCCTCTGGCTTGTGACTGCAAAAGTCCAGCAACTTCGACAAGTACAATATCTCCAATATTGTGTCCATAGTGGTCATTTATATGTTTAAATCGATCAACATCCAGCATAATAAGAGCCATTTCTACATTTCTCTTATCTCTTTTAAAATCTTCTATATAATTGTTGAAATAGTGTCTGTTATAAATGCCTGTAAGTGGATCTGTATTTGCCATCTCCTGCATTTTATCATGGGCATTTTGAAGTTCAATAGTACGCTCTTTTACACGCAATTCCATGTCTTTATAGCTGCTCTCAAGCTCAAATGCCATTTTTTTAATTTCATAGGCCAGAATCTCAATTTCGACACCTCCATTAATCTCCAGGGGTGTTTTAAAGTGACCCTTTCCAATCTCTGATACGGCCTCAGCAATGTGTCGAATAGGCTGTGACAATGTACTCGATATGAAACTACTTATAACAAATAGAACTGTAAATGTGGCGAGTATAAGCCCTGTATATGACTGTAAGTACGCATAAACAGGTGCCATGAAATCATCTGTTGGCTCTGTCGTCATCAAATTAAGACGCAGTCCATTAAGGGATTCAATTTGAAGCGGTGTCCAATAAACCAACTCCTCTTTTAATTTAACAAGACCATTATCAAATCCATTTATTACCTGATCCCCAATATTGTTTTCCATCCAACTTTCATTATGTTCAGCATCCATCATCACAGACGCACCTGTATCTGAGTTATCTGGCCCTCCCCACTCTTTTTGACGAAGACTATGAAGCATATAATAACCATCTTCATCAATAATCGAAGTGTTCTTGTACGGGCTTTCATTGATGCGGCCTCTAATGTCATTCATCATCGACGACACATTTAGATTCATCACCAAGTAGTATCTCACTGTGTTGTTTTTTACCTTTAAGTCCATCGGCGCTACATACCGAATAACAGCTTTATGAGGAACCTCTAAAACATCATTTTCGATATTTAGATCTATCTGAGATACGTAATACTCACCATCAACAAGGTCCTTTGCTTCATTAAAATAATACCGACCCGACTTGTCTTGAAGTCTACTTTCCGGTATAACTGCTTGGTTTGTCCCAACATTATTCACACGAATCAGTTCCATTCCCGATTCGTCGAGCAGCCGGATATGATCATAATAATCATGTGTACTTAGAAACGATACAAAATTAGTCGTTGTATGCTTTATGAATTCATCCATATCAATACCACCATGTGTGGACCAATCAAGCACAGAGAATTCCTTGATGAAATGCATATCCAAGGTTGTTTTTGTGAAAAACGCTTCGATGTCATTTTCAATAGATGAATGATAAGAGCTAATCTTCTCAACTTCAACATCCTCGACAAGTTCTGATGATGACCTGTAACCATACATACCAAATAATATCAGTGGTATTACAGCAACTATAATCAGTGCAATAAAAAATCTAAATTGTATGCCTGTTTGCCGCATAATCCCACTCCTTCATCACAAATGATTCTCCCACTCACTTACTATTCTATATGCCTCTTGCTATGTCCTGCTCAGATGTGTTTTTCATTTAAACATACACAGTTTTAGTGTTCGTTTTTATTATACAACATTATTATCGACAAAACTCTATGCATATTGAATGTCCTTAGTTCACCTATACCATATGGAAACGCAGAGAATCAATCCAAAGATAGATTACAAAGTCAATAATCGTGGTAGAAAATAACTATAGTGAAACTATGTAAGGAGGCTCCATATGAAAACAGTGAAAAAAATGCCTCGCGATCTTTATGAAAACAGATTAAGAGAGCTTCAAATCGAACTGGTAAAGCTTCAAGAATGGGTTGTTAAAGAAGGCCTTAAAGTTGTTGTAATTTTTGAAGGTCGCGATGCGGCAGGCAAAGGAGGAACCATTAAAAGAATCACCCAAAGCCTCAACCCACGTATTTGCCGAGTAACCGCTCTTTCAAAGCCGACTGAAAAAGAAACCACACAGTGGTATTTTCAAAGATATGTACCTCATCTACCTGCAGCTGGTGAAATTGTTCTATTTGACAGAAGCTGGTACAACAGAGCTGGTGTAGAGCGCGTCATGGGTTTCTGTTCTGAGAAGCAATACTGGGAGTTCATGCGTTCAGCACCTGAATTTGAAAATCTGCTGATCCGTTCAGGCATTGTTTTAATAAAGTACTGGTTCTCTGTAAGTGACGAAGAACAAGAGCGCCGTTTTCAGGACCGCATCAACGACCCAACAAAACGTTGGAAGCTCAGCGATATGGATCTTGAAGCGCGTTCAAAATGGGTCGATTATTCAAAAGCGAAAGATATTATGTTCCAATATACGGATACAGAAAAATCACCTTGGTATGTTATAAACTCTGATATTAAAAGAAATGCACGGATTAATTGTATAACACACTTACTCAACCAATTTGACTATAAATACACTGAGCCCCAAAAGCTCAAACTCCCTGAACGTCAAAACGACACAGGTTATGTTCGTCCTCCTATTGGAGACCAAAAGTTTGTTCCTGATGTTGTTACTGAGCTTTTAAAAGAATCGAAGAACGAATCCGAAAAAAAATCTAAAAAGAAGAAATAGATCAAAATATGAAACATTGCAGTTACGGAAGTAAAGAACCCCTAGAATTGTCATTAGACTTTTCTAGGGGTTCTTTATATGTGTGTGTATTGACTATTAAGCTTAAATGTATGCCGTTTCACGAGTGTATCTGACATCATTTGAGAATGCCATGTAAATAAGTGTAATTTGGAAGAACATTGGGATGAGTATTGAACAAATAACCACCCACAGTGGCATGCCAAACGCTTGAAGAACTCTCGCAAGTACCAGTATTCCGAAGAAGAAGTTTACAACCGGAATTAAAAACAGAAGTATCAACCATCCACTTTTACCGATGATGTTTAAGAATAAGATCACTTGTAGTCCAGGTATGAAAGCCAACCAACGATTCTCAGCATCAGCTTTTTCAGCCAATTTATAAATTGTGATGGCTTGAATAACATATGAACCAATTGCAAATGCTAAAAATACGCCCGACGCAAAAATCGCCGCTATAATTCCAATAATATCTGTTTCCATTTCATTTCCTCCATTTGTACTAAGCTTTAACTATCGTAATTGTACATCAACAAGATTAAGGAACCATCAAGCAATTATTAAGAAACTATTATCCTTAAGCTCCGTTTACATAAAAACGCCTCTGAATCTGGGATTCAAAGGCGCTTGTTCATTCAGTTCAATATTAAGTTAAATCAATTACATCAATAATCTATTCGAATGCTGATAATGAGTCTTCCAAGTAATCATTGATGACATCTTGAATTTGAGCGTCTTTCAAGATCATTGAAATCTCAATACGTCTATTTTTTGAATACGCCTCTTCAGTTGTTCCTGAGTCAACAGGACGATACTCTGAATAAGCACTTGCTGTAAAATATTCACCATACTCTTCTTCAAGAGTGCTGTTTGAGCTCATGAGGTAATTAACAACAGAAGCCGCACGGTTGGCTGACAGTTCACGGTTGTAATCACTGCTACCGCGTTCATCTGTATGGCCTTGAATGGCGATTGCATCAATATATACACGAACTTCATCATCTGTTAAAACATTTTCAAAAGCAGCGGCCAATTTATCGAGCACAACCTTACCTTCTTCTTTAACAGTGTAAGAATTCGTATCGAAAACGAAACCTTCATTAATGATGATATTACCTGTGTCTGAGATTCGAACCAAGTCTTTACCATTAATATTACTCGCTTGTAGGCTGTCTTCCATTGATACTTTTACTTTATCTAGTACATCTAGTCTCAGAACTGCGATACCGTGCAACTTATCACGTAAATCACCCAGTTCCTTGTTGCTGTTTGCGATAATCTCTTTTTGATTTTCAATCTCGTCTTCTGAAAGCTTTAGAGCTTGTTGTCCTCGCTCCACTTCTGCTTTTGTTTCATCAACCTTATCTTTCAATAGATCAAGACGATCTTGAGCACTTGTAATTTCAGCCTTTGCTACAGCAAGCTCATTCTTTTTCATATCGAGATCCTTGCTGACAATTATATTGCTCAGGTACGAAATTAGTATTAAAAAGAATAGGATCAGCGCAATGGTTGACATGATATCTGTGAATGCGGGCCAGAAATTATCCTGCTCGACTTCAACAGCACCACGTCGTCTTCTAATTCTCGCCATGGCTTATCCCTCCTA
>Ga0209379_10000627_pt1 | contig 27036 bp, 23 predicted proteins | sample tdDd001_FD_187124 | JGI IMG/M metagenome (GOLD analysis project Ga0209379, IMG submission 187124) | Marine sediment microbial communities from the Atlantic coast under amendment with organic carbon and nitrate - tdDd00.1 (SPAdes)... | ecosystem: Environmental > Aquatic > Marine > Coastal >...
TAGAATTCCTGCTAACTATTTCAACAAGAAAGCGACTCTTGTTGCGACTCCTGTTTTGAAGTACGATGGTGGTGAAAAAGCTTTTGCTCCTAAAACACTTCAAGGTGAGAAAGTTCAAGGAAATGCTATGGTAGTACCTTACGAGACTGGTAAAACAATTACTTACAAGGGATCTATCGATTACGATAAGGCAATGCGTATTTCGGACCTTGAAGTTAGAATGACTGCTTCAAAAGGTGAAAAATCATTGGATTTCGATCCTGTAAAAATTGCACAAGGTGTTAAGGCTACTGCCACTCTTGTTCAAAACACGCCGGCAAACATTATTGGTAAAGATGCTTTCAAAAGAATTATCGCTGAAACTAAAGAAGCTGATCTACACTATTTAATTAATAGCGCTCAGGTTCGTTGGTCAGAGATGAAAAGCGAAGACATTAAAGCTTTAGGTGAGTATTTTAAAACTGTTGAAGCTGATGCTAAAAAAGAATACAAAGGCATCGAGGTTTCTGCTTATGCATCTCCTGATGGCGCCGAAGACTTCAATGAAAAACTAGCTAACAAACGTGAGGTTTCTTCTTCAAAATACGTGAAGAAATCTATGAAAAAAGCAAAACTAGCTGATTATACCAGTGATGATTTTTTCAAGTCGAATGTGACTCCTGAAGATTGGGACGGATTCAAAAAATTGATGCAAGCATCTAATATCAGAGACAAAGAATTAATTCTACGTGTTCTTTCAATGTACTCAGATCCTGAAGTTCGTGAAAAAGAAATCAAGAATATTTCTGCTGCTTTCTCTGAAGTTAAGGAAGAGATTTTACCAAAATTGAGAAGAGCTAAATTTCTTGTTAATGTTGATAACATCGGTAAATCTGATGAGGAAATCAAAGACTTAGCTAAAAACAATCCTGCTGAGCTAAATGTAGAAGAATTGCTTTATGCTGCAACTCTTACTGAAGTAGCTAGCGAGAAATTAGCTATTTACTCTACTGCTAAGAAACAATTTGCAGGCGATTGGAGATCTCATAACGATGCAGGTATAGTTTTATTTGGAATGGATAAGATTGACGAAGCTAAAGCTAACTTCGACAAAGCGGATCAACTTTCTGCTAACAATCCAGTTGTTAAAAACAACTTAGGTGCTGTTGAGCTTGTAAAAGGAAATGTTGCTGACGCTGAAGTTTTATTCGGAGCTGCAACTGGTGCAGGCAAAGAAGTAAACTACAACTTGGGTATTGTTGCAATCAAGAAAGCTCAATACGATCTAGCAACTCAGCAGTTTGGTGAGTGTAATGGCGTAAACTCTGCTTTGGCTAATATCTTAGCTGGAAAATACACTGTTGCTCTTGAAAAATTGAACAAGAACACGAGTGAAGATGCTATGGTTGACTACTTAAAAGCTATTGTTGGTGCAAGAACAAACAACAATAACCTAATTTTCTCTAACTTGAAATCAGCGACTGAAAAGGATGCTTCATTGAAAGCTTTCGCAAAATCAGATCTTGAATTTTATACTGTTTTTGAAAATGCAGAATTTAAAGCTATTGTTGAGTAATTAAAACTCACATTAAACATATAAAAAACGGCTCTATACAGAGCCGTTTTTTTTTGCTTCAACTTTCAGAAATCCCCACATCACTCATCCAATCAAAAGGGGGTATCCGTCTAAAAAACACAGAAGAACATTAAGGATATAAAGGATATTTTATATCTTAGTCGCCACTCTAATCTCTCCATTTTGTAAGAAAAAAAAACCTTTGAATAACAAGAAGTAAAGAAAGAGCATATATCAAGCATTTCTTTTAAACACAGCAGCCGAAAAAAACACAATATGGAAATCATTATCCCTAAAAAACTAACTAATAACTTTCAGAGTCATTTATTCTTAACCGAATTTTATGCCTCTACAAAGCAATTGATCAAAGATGAAGTCGTTCTCGATTTTCAAGAGACTAAGCTCATTGAATCGAATCTATTTGCTGTATTAGGTAGTCTTATTATGGATCTTGAAAGACGCAGGAATAAGGTTCGTTTAATCAACTTTCAAGACTCTATTCTCAACCTTTTCTACACGAAAAAGATGATAAAAGGAGGTATGAAAAAGGATGTCTGGAAGAGTCTTATCAAATGCCAGTTTTTTTCGAGTGATGATGAAAACCAATTAACGGATTACCTGGAGAATAAAATTTTCCCTGAGCGTCCGGATGTTGCATTAAACCCTCAGTTGAAAATGGCGATTGAGCTGTGTGTTGCTGAAATTTTCAGAAATGCTTTTGCTCATAGCAACCGTAAAGAGGTCTTTATCTCGCATTACGTATCAGTTCACAATAAAAAACTGATCATCAGTATTGTGAATAGAGGTGTAAGCATACCCCAATTAGCTACAGGTGTATTAAAGAAATCTCAAAATGGTATAGGGGCCATCAAATGGGCTGTTGACTCAGGTACAACATCAAAACCTTTCAAACACAATGGTATGGGCTTGTTTACCATTCGTCAGTTTATAGAGCAAAACGATGGTAAAATTCAAATTATATCAGGAAATGGTGTATGGAAACAAGTAAAGTACCGTAAATTCTCTAAGCTAACTCGCAAAGAGTTCCCTGGAACAATTGTCACACTTGAATTTAATGTATAGACGTTCAAAATTTAATTTTCACGCAAAGTACACAGAGGAAAATCCAAATACGCAAAGACAAAATAAACAGACATGTTTCTTTGCGTTCCGAAGGTTTTCGGACTTCGCGATAATCTTAGCGCTCTTTGCGAGGAATTTAGGAGGAACAGTTTTAGAATCTCAACTTCGAGAATAAGTCCCAAAGCACTATAGAGCACTACAAATTTTTAGACGCAGATTTTAATGATCAAGTATGATCTATCTTCAAGATTGAAATCTTAAAAAATCATATTTAATCAGCGTCTAAACCTGAAGTTAGACATTCTTTAATACTATAAATCGTTACTTATTTAGACGCAGATTTTGATGATCAAGTATGATCTATCTTCAAAATTGAAATCTTAATAAAATCATATTTAATCAGCGTCTAAAACTTTAGGAGTACTTATTAGAATCTCAATTTCGAGAATAAATCCCAAAGGACAATACCACAACTGACAGAAATATTAAAAGAATGCTTCGTTCCAAATTGAGGTATTTCAATACAAGATTCCGAGGCGTCTACAATACTCTGTTGAACCCCCTTAACTTCGTTTCCAAAAACAAAAGCATATTTTTTTGCGGAATCGACTTCGAAGTCTGGTAAAGAAATTGAATTCTGGGCTTGTTCGATAGCATAAACCTCAAAGCCTTTAGACTTCAGATCTTCAACAGCATCTTCTGTTTTCTCAAAATACTTCCAGTTTACAGAATCTTCAGCTCCCAAAGCCGTTTTATGCAGCTCGCGGTGAGGAGGTGTAGCAGTAATACCACACAAGTATATAGCTTCCACCAAAAGAGCATCCGAAGTACGAAACACAGAACCAATATTATTCAAACTGCGAACATTATCCAACACGATAACGAAAGGTGTTTTCTCTGCAGTTTTAAATTCATCGATACTTTTGCGATTTAGTTCGCTGTTTTTCAACTTCCTCATGCTAATGATTTCTTTTAGTGATGGCGCGAATTTAATACTAAAAGACTAGAATAAAAATAAATTGCAGGAGATGCTATAACAAAGCCAGAAGGAAAGCAATAAAAACAGGATAAACAACTGAAATACAGCAAGCTATTATGTTATTTGAAATATTTTACCTAATTTCATTACTGTTTTCTTGAATGAGAACTTAAGCATTTCATTCATAAAAATGAGGTAAACCATCGGCTGGTCATCAACCGGACGACTTTGGCGAGACAACTGGAAGAGGAGGCCGATGGAGCCCGCAATATAAAACTTAATCAGTAATATATAAGCTTTTGATTTAAGTTTAGAATAGGTGTTTATTGTAAACAGGACAGATAGCTGCACCTTAAAACTAAAAAATCAGAACAATTACGGATTAAAAATTCTTATAATATGACAATCAAATACAAAGTCATTGAAAGAGGCCAGCCAGGTGTCGTGGGTGGTGGTAAAAAAAAAATTTATGCCAGTTCAGCTACTAATGGTGAATTAACCCTTGATAAATTAACCAAACGTATTGCTCAAAACAGTACGGTGGGTGGTGCAGATATTCGGGCTGTACTTTATGCACTGGTAGAAGTGATGCAAGACGGACTGGAAGAAGGCTCAATTGTTCGTCTTGGCGAACTGGGTAGCCTCCGGGTAAGTATCAGCAGTAATGGTGAAGAAAAAAAAGAAGATGTCACTTCTCACTCCATAAAAAATGCAAAAACACTTTTTTCACCCGGTAAGGAATTAAAGAAAATGCTCACAACTTTGTCATACGAAAAGGTCCAATAAAAAGATCAAGGCTATCTGTTAAAATAAACATGCTTATGTTTTTGTAAAAACATAAGCACATTTTACTCAAAACATAGTGTCGTTTTTTAAAAACAACACTATGTTTTTTTTTGCCTCACAAGTAAGTCTGATTATCAACACTGACAACACCCATAAATAAGTCAACTGATATTTTAGACTTCGGACAATTGAGACCAGTATCCCTGAAATATTATTTGGCTTTTTTATCCTGTTAACGAGATAAGCGATCTGGATACGATCTGGGTATGATCTAGATAAGAACGGGATAAATCCCCCCTAAGAACCCTTATAAATTCTCTTTTACAACTACTATTAACGTTAATTAACTACTAATGTAGTTTGCTAACTACAATAATAGTTATATATTTATGTCATTAAAATTTGACAATTATGGAAAAAATGACACACAGAGAAGAAGAACTTATGAGAGTTCTTTGGAAACTAAAAAAGGCATATGTTAAAGAGATTGTAAGTGAGTTTTCTGAACCTAAACCACATTATAATACTTTATCTACTGTAATAAGGAGATTAGAAGATAAAGGATTTGTGGGGCATGAATCTTTTGGAAATACACACCGATATTTTCCTAAAATTAAAAAGAATGAATACAGGAAAAAATATATGGGTTGTGCAATTGAAACTTATTTTGATAACTCATACAAAAATGTTGTCTCCTTTTTCGCAAAGAATGAAAAGATTAGCATTGAAGAATTAAAAGAAATTATTGAACAAATAGAAAAGAATAAATAGCATGGAAGCATTCTTTATTTACCTCGCTAAAATGACGACTGTTCTGAGTTTATTTTATTTGGTATATGTTATCTTCTTAAGCAAAGAGACATTTGTGAAATTCAATAGACACTTCCTTAATGTAGGACTTATTCTCTCTTTAATCGTTCCTTTTATCAAATACAAGGTAATTGTTAACGAATATTCAAATGCTTTTGGAGAGATACCCAATATACCTTTATTAAAAGGAGAGATTTTGTCAGATACAGAAATATATTTTTCTATTTATGAAAATCTTCACTACGTATACCTAGCTATATCTACGATGTTCGTAGTGAAACTAATTATAAATATTTTTTCATTTTATATACATATAAAACCATTCAACAAGAAGAAGGAGGGTAATTTCATCTTGATTGAAAATACCGAATCAAATTCTCCATTCTCTTTCATGAATAATGTTGTTTATAATCCGTCTTTGTTTTCTTCTACAGAGTTAAAAGATATATTAAACCATGAAAAGCAACATTCAATGCAAAAGCATAGTTATGATATGATATTCATGGAGTTTTATATTGCTTTTCAGTGGTTAAACCCAGTTGCTTGGTTATACAAAAAGGCTCTTATCAAAAACCTTGAATTCCTAGCAGATTCAGAAGCGATTGAACAATCAAATAATAGACAAAACTACCTAAATACTATGCTAAAGCTCAGCGTTCCTGAGAATAGAATAAAACTCGCAAGTAACTTTTACGATTCTATTATTAAGAGTAGGATCACATTATTAAATTCAAATAAATCTAAAAAAATAAAGCTTATGAAATCGTTATTAGTAATTCCTGTAATTCTTGTTTTTATTTTTCAATTTAATTCAGAATCGATAGCCCAGAATATAGAGGAAGATTCTACTAGGTATACAGTAACAGAGATAGTAGACTCGACACTGCCCGAAACTATTGACAAACTAATTGAAAACACTCCAGGCTATGGTAAAAACTCTACACCATTATATGTAATTGACGGAAGGCTAACAAACAGAGCTGTAATATTTCATATTCAAACAGAAAACGTAAAGAGAGTCAGTTTGGTAAAAAAAGAAGCCATACAGCAAAGGTACGGAATTGGAGCTTCAGTAGGTGTAGTTGAAATAGGAACTATCTACGAATTTAAAGGTAGTAAAGTTGTGACAGGGCATAAAATACCAAATGTAAAAATGCCATTAATAATTGTAAACGGTAAAGAATATAAAAAAGACCCCAATACAATTGTTCCTGATCAGATCAAAAGTATTAACGAAATAAAAGACCCTGAAGAGGCTAAAGAGAAATATGGAGAAAAAGGGAAAAATGGAGTAATTGAAGTTATATTAAAAGAGGGTGTAACTATTGAGTAAAAACACTATTGCCAATAAAGTATATAAGTAATTGAGGGAGATTGTCTTTCATTGAAATTTTTGCTTATTTATGAAGTCCACAAAGCCGATTTGTTGTTATTTAGATGAATAATTTAAATAAACAAAATCGGCTTTGTCATGTGCTAACTTGAAAGACTCTGCAAGTTAGGAATCACCAAACTACCCCTGCTAGCGCGAGCTTGTAGCTCGTGCTCTGCTCATGCAGGTAGATATTTCTATTAACAGAGTTTTGAAATGTAAGATTGCTTAATTAAGAAAAGGATTAATAAAATATAAGTTTTGAGTCGTAAATATAAGTTTCATAACCAAGAAGGTCTGTACTTTGTCAGTTTTGCTACTGTCCATTGGATTGATGTGTTTGTGCGTGAACCATATTTTGCTGCCATAACTAAAAGCTTGCAGTACTGTTGTACTCACAAAGGCATGGCAATATATGCTTATTGTATAATGCCTAGTCATATACATCTGATATTTAATGATCAAAACTCTAATCCTGGTAAAGTTTTAAAAGAGTTTAAAACATATTCGTCAAAGGAGATTCAAAAGATGATAGAGGAAAATCCTCAAGAAAGTAGAAAAGAATGGATACTTTGGATGATGGAACGTTCGGGGCGGATGAATAGCAATGTAAAACAGCGACAATTTTGGCAACAAAATAATCAGCCAATCGAATTGTGGAGCAAAAAAGTAATATCGGAAAAGCTAGATTATATTCATAACAACCCAGTGGAAGCTGGATTTGTGGAAGAAGCTCACCACTGGAAATATAGTAGTGCCAAAAATTATGCAGGAGAATTGGGCCAATTACCTGTTATAATTTTATAAGAAGCTGAAAAAGATGAGCTCTTTTCTGCAAAGGCAGAGCACGAGCTACAAGCTCGCGCTAGCAGGGGTAAATATTACTTTTTTAATTAATACAAGAGTAAATTTGGTCAATTTTTACTCTCATTAAAAATTGGATGGTAACTATTACTCTTGCAATGTAAATCACATTAGAAGACCACTAAACCCTTTCCTATGTACAGTGCAATTATATCTAAAAACATATAATTCACTCATTTCCATCCAGATTATACTTAATTGCATATAATTAAGAGCAATCACAAAAGAAAAAGCCTTGCAAATCACAGATCTGCAAGGCTTTTTTTAAATATATCGTTTGGCTTACCAATTAACCGCTTTACGACGAATTGGCATGGTCATACAACGAGCACCGCCACCACCACGAGGTAGTTCAGATCCGTCTAGAGTAATCACATACTTTTCGTAGTCAGCTAGGTTAACCTTGTGGCTAATTACATCGTCAGCTGGAATAATCTCGAAACCGTTCTTGTTCATTTCTTCCATAGTATAGATATTACGAGCATACCCCACAACCTTACCTGGTCCAACAGCAAAGAAGTTTGCTCCAGAGTGCCATTGCTCTCTCTCTTGATTCCAAGGCTCCTTAGTTCCACCACAATAAATTGGTTTTAACTCCATGCCAAGCTTTTTAAGGGCTTGCAATAGGTTATTCTCTCTCTTGATGTTAATAACCTTGCCATTCTGAATGGTAATATGTACCGTTTGATACTTGTTTGGACGGATAATTAATGGCTCGTAAACCATACACTTGTCCTTGTCAAGCAAAGTAAACACCATATCAAGGTGAATGAAAGACTCTGGATGTGCAGGCAATTCCTGAACCAAAATATGACGTTGCTTCTCCTCTTTTTGAGAAAGCAATTGTGCTAAAATAAAATCGATACCTTGAGTTGTGGTACGGGTTCCGTTACCGATAATCAAGATGTCATCTCGAGCGATTAAAACATCTCCCCCCTCAATCATGCAATTGGGATCCATGTTTGGCTTATCAATAGGATTAACCGTTTTTGTCTTAAATCCAGGTGTATAATCGAAAATAGCCTGCATAATTAAAGACTCACGATCGCGTACACCATTAGCCATTTTACCAATCAACACTTCATCAAGAACTGACATGGAAGCATCACGGGTAAAGAAGAAATTGTGAAGCGGACGCATAGCATAACGCTCTTTGCTTAAAAATTTAGTCAGGTTATCGCGGGTTAGAGCCACACCTTCGATTAGCAATGAAGCCAAATCTTCGGCGGTTTGATCCAACAAAATATCCTTAATGCAGTAAGTATTTCCTTTAACTGCAAGCTCTGGCTCAATTTTGCATACTTTATCAACAATAATTTCTTTAACCTTATTGTCCTTTAAAATATTAGCCAACAGATCTTTTACCTGGTAGGTTTGAGTGATTTCACTTAAAGATCCACTCAACTGCTTGTATTCTTTTTGTGCTACTGAAAGGTTAAGAATATCGCTATAGAGAGCTCGTTCAGCATTCTCAGGTGTCATATTCTCAACTTCCGATCCAGGAGTATGAAGAATAACACCTTCTAATTCTCCAATTTCAGATCGAACATCTAATTCTACGTACTTAGTCATGCCCTGCTTATGTTTTAAATATTGTCGTTAAACGACTGATGTTTGTTGTTATACATTCTGTTACTAGTTTGCAAAAGAAATAAAAATAAAGGGTATTGAAAAGGATTGTACAAAAGAAATTTCGCTGTTTAACAACTAATTTTATTCCATAGAGCTATTCACTCTATCATAAACACTTAGACCCAAATCAATAACAATTATTTACTGTTATATAGATTATTTCACTGAATAAATCAGAACACCTAAAATATGTGGTCATAAATTCTAAAATTTCAACAAAAGGTTTCATAATCTAGATTATATGATTAAATCTAAAACTGCAGATTTTGACTTAAGCACATTTTACAGATTAGAAAAAGTAAGGAATTCGTATTTTCGTATAAGTATTAATCAGCTTACACCATTAAAACCCTAAACATGTACAGACAAGTCCTGTTCTCTTTCACCTTATTAGCAGCAGTCCTGTTTTTGACTCCTGCTGATAGTTCGGGACAAGTGCTTACATACAAAAAAGACAGCTGTGTAATTATAGATTCGAGCCTTCATATCAATCTTAAAGAGATCACAATAAAAGCTCGGAAGCGAAAAAGAAGAAAGCATTACAGATCAACCAGAAGATATTGGAGAACCGTTAGAAATATTCAAATTGTATACCCATACGCAGAAATGGCTAACCACACCATCAGTCAACTTAATGAAGAATTGAAGACAATCGATTCGAAAAAAGAGCGTCGAAGACTTATACGAAGAGAATACAAGGGTTTAATGAAAGACTATAAGAAACCTCTGATGAAACTGAAGATTTCTCAGGGCAAACTGCTCATGAAACTCATCGACAGGGAAACAGGCAACACTTCCTACGAGCATTTAAAGGAACTAAAAGGCTCAACCACAGCTTTTTTCTGGCAAACCATTGCAAGCATGTTTGGTTCATCGCTTAAAGCCGAATATAAACCAGAAGGCAAGGACTGGATGGTAGAAGAAATTCTCGAAAGAATGAAAAAAGGTGAAATACCTTCTCCTAAAATAATAAAAATCAGATTCGAAACTGAAACTATAAAGGAAAACCTCTAATCCATATTAGCCTCCTGATTTCTTAAATTTTCTATTATTGCATCAACTCCAGAATCATATAAATCTATTTTATCCAAATAGTCGGTAGCAGCATCCAAGTCCTTATCACGTAAAAATTCGCTTAGAATTTTGCCATTATCCTCTTTTTCAGACTCAATCGTCATTCTAAAATTGATCAACTTATCCTCAAACTCCTTATTAAAGGAATAGGCTTTCATTATTAATTGATGAATAACAAAAGCCATAAAAGCAAAAAATAGTATGAGTGTTCCAAAAGATTGCGCATCACTTAAAAACAGCATCACAAAACTAAAAATTAGAGATGACATAAAGGCTGATAACATCCCCATACTAATAGTTAGATCGTTGAAATATTGAGAATGATGTTTTAACTTGTTTTTGGTAGAAGCATAATAAATAGTCCAGATCAAGAGCAAATTCAAACTTAAAGAATAGAGAATAGCTGCAACTTGAGGTGCTGAGTTCATCGAAAAGAATACGGCTACAAACAATGATAAATTCGAAAAAATAAAAGTGTAAACATGATTCGCTCCAACGTCTTTGGTATTTCTATTCTTCATCTTAAGTATTATATCTATTTACAAATACAACTCCCCATTGATCAGCAATCAAATGGGGAGTTAATTAATTCACTTATGATCAAATTACATTTCCATCAATTTTTTCACAACATTCTCTGCACCTTCTCCAATTTGTGCAATACTTGCATCAAGCATGTAGCAAGGTGTAGTCACAATCTTATTCTTTGTGTCTACGACCACTTCCCCATGACTTGTTAATTTATGTTTTCCTCCCATTGAAACGATGGTATCTGCAGTTCCGGAATCCTGTCCGATGGTCACCTCTGCGCCTTTGATAACTTTAGCAATTAAAGCAGGTGAAATACAAAGCGCGGCTATAGGTTTTGCTGCTTTATGCATGGCTTTTAAGACATCTGCAACCTCTGTATTAACCTTGCAATCGGCCCCATCAAATGCCAGAGTGCACAAATTTTTAGCTGCACCAAAACCTCCGGGAAACAAGATGGCATCAAATTGATCAGCATCAAACTCGCTTAAGGCTTTAATATTTCCTCGGGCAATACGAGCCGATTCAACCAAAACGTTTCTGGTTTCGGACATCTCCTCCCCGGTAATGTGATTCACAACATGATGCTGATCGACATCAGGAGCAAAAATATGATATTCACCTCCATTTTTGGAAATTGCATATAAAGAAAGGGTTGCCTCGTGAATTTCGGATCCATCGTACACACCCGAACCAGATAATACTACTGCAATTTTTTTATTCTTTTTCATAGCCTGTCAATTAAATAATTAGAATTCCTTTTGAACCTATTAGCTTACAAGAGTTTAATTTATCATCAGCCTTGTATTATCTCAAAAACACAAATCCAAAACTGAACAAGTGCAATAAAGATAATCAATACAAGGCATTTCCGAAAACCGTAACAAGTAATTTCAATACAGCATGAGAACTCACGTGTATTTTATTTTGTTAAAAACTATTAGCATAAAACACCTGACAAATGGCCATAGACCATAAATTCTAAAACAAAACACACCTATAACTCTTCCAAAACCAGATAATTCTTTTGTTGATTAAAGCATTAGGATTAAATTTGAGGCTTAAATTGTAAAAATTGAATATATGATTACTATAGAAACTTTGGTTTTTAACCAATGGCAGGAAAACACCTATTTGTTACACGATGAAACAGGAGAAGCTGTTATTATTGACTGCGGTGTTTTCTATCAGGAGGAAGGAAAAAAACTGATCGATATTATTGAGAAAAAAGGACTTAAACTGGTTCATTTACTAAATACTCATCTTCATATTGATCATGTCTTTGGCAATCAATTCATGAAAGATCAATTCGGATTATTAACAAAAGCTCACAAAGCTGATGAGTTTTTGCTGGCCGAAGCTCCTAATTACGGTGTTCGTTTAGGACTTGAAAATGTAGTTGAACCGCCAGCTATGGGCGATGCTATTAATGAAGATGACACTATCCGTTTCGGAAATTCTGAATTGAAAGTTTTACACGTTCCCGGTCATTCTCCAGGTCACGTTGTATTCTACAACGAAACTCAAAAGTTCCTGATTGCAGGTGATGTTTTGTTTCGCGAAAGTATTGGTCGCACCGATTTACCATATGGAAGCTTCGATGACTTAATCCACGGCATTAAAACCAAGCTACTGGTATTGGATGACGATGTTAACGTTTATCCCGGACACGGTCCTGCAACCAGTATCGGACACGAGAAAAAGAATAATCTATTCTTGAGAAGCTAGAGCCAATAAGCTCCCGACTTCAAAAACTCATAAAAAAAACCCTTCATTACGAAGGGTTTTTTTATAGATCGAAATAAACCGAAACGAATGAACAAACGCCTGCTTTCAACCAGTTTTTTAGCCATTATTGCCTGCCTACTTTGGGCTACACCTTTTGCTGCCATAAAGATTGGGTTGAAATACACCACACCTCTTAACTTTGCAGGGATACGCTTCTTCATTTCCGGAATTTTGATTCTACCCTTTATCCCACAATTCAGAAATAAGTTGAAAAACCTGAATTCTAAATCATGGAAACTGATTATACAGGTTGCTCTCCTACAAACCACCTTACTGTATGGCTTATTTTATACAGGTATCGACTATTTACCTGGTGCATTAGGTGCTATGCTTATTGGCGCACAGCCACTCTTTGCTGCTGTAATGGCGCATCTTATGATGAAAAATGATAAGATGACCTGGACAAAGATTTCAGCCATTCTACTAGGAATGCTTGGGGTTTGTATCATCAGTTTAGGTAGAGCCGATTTTGTATTGACGACCACTATTCCCCTGGGTGTTGGGATTCTTATTCTTAATAATATTGTGGGTAGCATGGGCAATGTGATCGTCGCTCGCGATACCCGGGAGATTCCACCCCGAATACTCGCTTCTTTTTCAATGATAATTGGAGGAGCTATGCTTATTCTTATCTCCATTCCTATGGAACACCCCAATTGGAATATTCGCCCGACAGAATACTATATGGCTTTGGCATGGCTAGCCATTGTCTCGTCTATGGCCATCACGATCTGGTTTGGTCTATTGGGTCGCGAAGGTGTAAAGGTCTCCAATCTTAACACATGGAAATTTATCATCCCCATATTTGGGGCCTGTATCAGCTGGATGCTTTTACCCAACGAATCTCCAGATTTCCTCTCGATTTTCGGTATGCTGATAATTGCCTGTAGCCTACTTTTGCTGAATTACTTCAATAAAAGAAAAGCTCATACCAAAACACAAGCATAGATAAATCACCTACCTAATCGAATATCAATCCTGAATCACCACGAATTCAGGATTTGATTTATTTAACAGTTACAAAACGTTCCTCAATACCGATAATTACTATCTTTAGATTAAGTTGAATTTCAAACGAGAATCAAAAATCTAAGTATGGGAAAACTTGTAAGCATATATATTGAGGATCTTGATGAAAAAAGATCCTATCCGGTAGGAACCAATTTACAGACAATAATAAAGGAAATTGCCTCTCAATTAAATATGAAAGTTATGGGGGCAATGGTCAATAATAAACTTAAAGAGCTCACCTACGAAATTTACAAACCGAAGAATATCAAGTTTGTCGACTACACACACCCTGCTGGGAAACGCATGTATATGCGCTCTCTTACATTTATTCTTTACAAAGCAGTTCAGGAAGTCTTTCCAAATGCAGGATTTCGAGTTGAACACTCTGTTTCCAATGGCGTGTATTGCAGGCTGACGGATAAAAACATCCTATTAACCGATGAGAACATAAAGCAAATAAAGGCAGAGATGCTTAACTTGGTTAAAGCAGATTTACCTTTTGAAAGAAATGAGATGGAAACTGAGAAAGCCATTGAATTATTCGAATCTCAAGGTTTACATGAAAAAACAAAGTTACTGAGAACACGGGGCAACCTATATACGTCAGTATATAAACTAGGTTCTGTTGTTGATTATTTTTATGGCTTCTTACTCCCCAGTACCGGTCTTTTAAATGTCTTCGACCTGCAACACTACTACAATGGCATGTTGCTATTGGCTCCTGATAAAGAGAATCCTTCTAAAGTCGTATCAACACTCCCCCAAGAAAAAATGTTGAAGATTTTTAGTGAATACAAGCGCTGGGGAAAAATTCTGAACATCTCAAATATTGGTGATCTAAATAGAAGCGTTGAAGAACAAAACATCTCTGAACTTATTAAGATATACGAAGCCATGCATGAGAAAAAAATATCTCAAATTGCAGATCGTATTCGTAAAAAGTGGAAAAAAATTAAAATCATTCTCATTGCAGGACCATCCTCATCAGGAAAAACAACCTTTGGTAAAAGATTGGCTATTCAACTTAAGGTTGCAGGAATTCAGCCTATCAATCTTTCACTGGACAATTACTTTGTCAACAGGGAACATACACCTCTGGATGAAAATGGAGAGTACGATTTTGAAAACATAAAAGCTCTGGATGTTGAACTTTTCAATCAAAATCTTCTGGATTTGCTTGATGGTAAAGATATCGACCTGCCCAAATTCTCATTCGAAACCGGACAGCGATATTACGATGGTGAAAGTCTCAGGATTAATGGAAAAAATGTACTCGTCATTGAAGGTATTCATGCATTGAATCCTGAACTAACCTCACTAATCTCTGACGAATTCAAATTCAGAATCTATATCTCAGCCCTTACATCCATCTCCATTGATGGACACAATCGCGTTCATTCAACTGACAATCGTCTGATTCGTAGAATTGTTCGCGATTATCGCTACCGCAACTATTCCGCATTGGATACAATTAAGCGCTGGCAAAGTGTGAGAAATGGTGAAGAAAAAAACATTTTCCCTTATCAGGAAAATGCCGATGTCATGTTTAATTCAGCTTTACCCTATGAACTTGGAGTGCTTAAAAGACATGTAGAACCCGTGCTTAAGGAGATTCAGCCCAATCAGCCTGAGTATTCCGAAGCCAATCGCCTGTTAAAATTCTTCAGTTATTTTTTACCCATTCCTGATGATGAAATTCCACCAACCTCTCTCATGAGAGAATTCCTGGGTGGAAGTACTTTTGAATATTAAGCTTCTGGTCCTAATTATATCGTGCGACCGCAAACCTTCGTTTGTGGTCGCATTTTTATATTATTAATTTCACATACTAAAAATAAATCATATTCTATTTATCAAGTATCCATGCTTATATTTCTTAAAAAACTCCAAGACGAAAACTATTTTGATAACTAAAAAGACCAAACACCTATAAACGAAGCACTTTTTAAAACTTAAAGAAAACTTTGCCCTAATCCGAAGACTAAAACTTAACCAAAACAAACTCAATCCCATTCTAAATTAAGGATTGTTAATAAGTTTATGAAACGTTGACAAGTAGGCGCTTTCAATTTGTTAATAAGTCAGTTACTACAAAAGAGCTTTGGGGGTTATCAACAGGCAGATCACACAAAAATAGGGGTGTTCAGAACTTATTAACAAATTATCAACACTGTTGATATCTTGTTAACAACCAGTCTATAAGTCAATTTAAAAGGAGTTTGACTTCTTGGAATTGTAGGGAGATAAAAAGTCCCGCTCTCAAGCTGAAAGCGGGGCTGCAAATATAGAGTAAAATGATTGATCACGGACACACAAACTGTAAGTTTTTCCAATAAAAACGGGACCTTTAAGCTAACTATCTCTTCATCAAACGATCAATATCTCGTTTATGATCTTTTTGTTTCAAACTTTCGCGTTTATCGTAGTTCTTTTTACCTCTACACAGGGCTATTTCGAGCTTTGCAAAGCCTTTTTCGGTAATAAATAAGCGAAGAGGAACAATTGAAAGACCGGATTCTTTCGTTTTTCTATCTAACTTATCGAGCTCTTTACGATTAAGGAGTAGTTTACGTTCGCGCTTCTCTTCATGATTATAATAGCTCCCAAATCGATATTCTGCAATATGCATGCCTTTCACATACAATTCACTATTACTAAAATAGCAGTATGAGTCAACCAAACTGGCTTTACCTGCACGAATTGATTTAATTTCGGTACCAAACAATTGAATACCGGCAACAATTCTATCAATGAACTCATATTCGAAACTGGCACGCTTATTTCTTATATTGATTTTTTGCATTTCTTGTTTTGTTCTATTTAAATTTCATCCCGACAGCAATCAGGAGATCGCAATTCATGCAGACAGATATACCAATCAGCATTGATTCGCGACAAAGTTAGTATTTATCTCACATTTATTCACAAACAGCCTCTTACCTTTCTCTTAAGATAAAAACATAAATATAACTTACTCAGGGAAGATATTACCTTTAAAAGCGAAAAGAAAACCTTTAATACTGAAGCAGAATTCTAAAATCACACATTCGTAAACAGAATATTTCAGGATACAATATATTTAAGTAAGACCGAAAAGATCCTTTCAAAAATCAAGGGTAAAACCAGGATGAAAATACCAGCCAAAAAGACGAAGCCTATTCTTTTATTGTCGGGCACCTGAAGCAAATGATTGACACCTATCCAAAGTAAACGAATAAAATAAAGCTCCAACAACAAAGATAGCTGATTGAGAAATGAATAAGGAGAAAACAGTTGAGCCAGTCCATGGCAAAAAGCAAAAACTGTAGCTGAATAGACAACCCACTGAAAGATTCTATTCTCATTTACATGAGACATAAAATTGGGAGCCATTAAAACCATAAGCTTGCCAGCTAAAAACAATCCCAAAGTCAGTGATACAAATGTGCTCAAAAATTGAAAGACTGCCATTGGTATTTTTCCGCTTTGTATCCAGACGCCAAAAAAAACGAACAAAGCACACCAAAACACAAACCATAGAGCGAAATTAGAAAACAAATCGCTTACCGACTCTTCATTTAAAGATCGTCTTTCCCAAGCCTTTACAGGATCAGTCAATAAATTCCAGAACAGGGTCAAAACAGAAAAAATTCGCATTCTACCAGTTTGTATTTTATTAAATTAATGAGACCTTTTATCAAGGACTGTTAATCAAATATAGAAAATGATTCTTATTATTTTGAAAAGTTAAAGTAATTTTGTGGAGATTCAACGATAAAGGAAATCTTATGCAATACAATCTATTAGTGGTACTGGGAGCAACAGCTACAGGAAAAACAACTCTGGCTGTAAATCTAGCCAAGGCGTTTAACGGGGAAATTATCAGTGCTGATTCAAGACAAATCTACCGTGGAATGGATCTGGGGACGGGAAAAGACATCGAAGAATATACAATTGATGGGCAAAAAATCCCTCATCACTTAATTGATATTGCTGACGCAGGATACAAATACAATGTTTACGAGTTTCAACGCGATTTCGTTGAGGCTTTCGAAAATATCAAAAGTAGAAACCACCTGCCTGTTGTATGTGGAGGCACTGGCATGTATCTCGAAGCTTGCCTTAAAGGCTACAAACTAATCGCTGTACCTAAGGACCAGGATTTTCGTGACCAGCTAGAGAAAAAAAGCCTTGAAGAGTTGGGAGACATCCTGCGTGAATATAAAAATGTGCATAACAATTCGGATTTGGAAACGAAGAAGCGTGCCATTCGAGCTATTGAGATTGAGCGTTATTATGCCTCTCACCCCGAGATTGAATTAAAACATCCTGAACTAAAACCTCTCCTGATTGGCATCAAGTTCGACAGAGAAGACAGAAGAGATCGCATTTCTTTACGCCTAAAAGAGCGCTTGGAATCCGGCATGATCGAAGAAGTTGAAGGCTTGATCAAATCAGGTGTAAGCCCGGAAGATCTAATCTACTACGGTCTGGAATACAAATTCCTCACCAGATATGTACTTGGTGAATTAACCTACGACGAAATGTTTTCGCAATTGGAAATTGCCATTCATCAGTTTGCTAAACGTCAAATGACCTGGTTTAGAAAAATGGAACGCAGTGGTTCTGAAATCCACTGGCTGGATGGTTTTATGCCTCTTGAAGAAAAAATCAAGAAAGTAGAAGAACTCTGGAGAAAATAAAGTTCAACTCTTATATTCTGAAAACACATTAATTAACCTCATCCAATTATCCTAACTAACACCAAAGGATAACCGAACTACAAATAATTATCAATCTCTGAAAATTGAATACGCTTTACTCCCAAAGCATCCCATTTCTCAAAAGGTAAAGGAATGTTAGGTAATTCCTTTATCGCATCTTCAATTACAAACACCTGAAGGTTTTGCTTTGCCAGGCCACAGACTGCACAATCAACACATACATTTGTAGTAACACCATAAACAAAGACCTTTTGAGGAGCCAACATGTCGACTAAACTTTGTGTATTCTGGTTCCCTTTGAAAACGTCGAAGACATCTTTCAAAACAACTATATTTCTGACTAAAGCAATGTTCTGAATTTCCCGGTCAGAATAAAACCTATTCCAGTGAATAATGGCAGGTTCTTCAGGCTGGGTTTCAGAAACATATTCTGCTCCTGCTGAATTGGTCATGCAGTGTGGAGGAAAAGTCGTAATAAAATCAGGATTATCAGAGAGCTCTTGAGCATCGGGGAAGTGGTGATCAGCCGTGTTGACCACTTGAATATGATTAGCCTTAGCATAAGTCGTCAATACTTTTAAGAGAGGCAAAATTTTTTCAGCATCAGACACATACAACTTACCCTCTTTATCCATAAAATCGACCTGAGTGTCCACATTCCAAAATAAAAGTTTTTTTGCATACATATCCTTAACCTAATTAGTTCGATCTAAGCTAATAAAATTAGAGCAAATACAGCTATTACAGCAGAAAAATAAGTCAATTTGAAATCTTATTTAAACAAACATTTCATATAATCCTGATTGTTTTTTAATTTCAGGCACCAATTTGATACCCAACTCATGACCACAACAAAGTTAATGACCCGAAGCCGAAACATTTATCATATCATTTTTTGGTGTGTGTGCTTAACTGCCTTTATATTCCCGATGTATGTGGCAAGTAACTTTAACAACACCTTTATTTTCAAGATTATTACGATCGCAGTAGCTTTTAATCTTTGCTTTGCAGCCGCTGTTTACACCAACTTAAGGGTTTTACTCCCCGCTTTTTTTAAAAAGAAGCATTTTTTCTTCTACTTCTTATTTCTCATAATCACAGTAGGTCTTTCAGCCCTAATTATTGATTTATTGCTGATTTACCCTCTCAATAGCTTTGTAATAGGAGAAGATGATTTTAAGTCGATCAATTTTGTTGATTGGTTCAATTTTGCCATTATTTCATTCATCTATGTGGGGATTACCAGTATAATTTCATTAACAAGAGAATGGTTTGTCATTCAAAAACTAACAACTCAACTCAAGGAGATTGAAAATGAAAAACTTGAAGCTGAAATTAAAGTTTTAAAATCTCAAATTAAACCCCATTTCTTATTCAATTCATTAAACAATATTTACTCTTTGGCTCTGGATAAATCAGATAAAACAGCCACGGTTGTACTGCAGCTTTCTGATTTAATGCGCTATATTCTTTACGACTGCAACGATAAATTGGTTGATATCAACAAGGAACTCGATTTTTCAAAAAATTACATCGATCTACATAAGATCAGATTAGATGAAAAAATCCCTGTTAATTTTGAAATCAAAGGCCTTTTTGACGGGCACAAAATTGCACCTCTTCTGTTTGAGCCTCTTATTGAAAATGCATTTAAACATGGTGCTTACAGCAAAGAAACGGATGGCTTCATCAACATCATATTTAATTTTAATCATGAAGCCCAGATGGAACTTGTTATTGAAAACAGCTACGATTCAACATGGACTGAAAATAAAAACAGAACTGGAGGAATTGGCATTCAAAACGTCATTCGACGCCTAGAGCTAATTTATCCTCAAAAACATGCACTGAATATTGAAAAAGACGACAAAACATTCAAAATTACACTAAATATCGAACTATCCTGAAAAAGATAACAAACAGGATATCAGATTAATTCACATAACAAACAATAATTATAAGCAAAGGTCTATCAAAAGAAACCTAAAACATCCTTTGAGATAGACTAACACCCAAAAAAAATGACTAATTTGGGATGCATTTCTCATAACCCGAGATAGTTTATATTGGCTTATAAAGAAAATTATATTGATATGAAATTAAGATGCTTAATAATTGACGATGAACCTTTAGCACAGAGAGTTCTGGAAAAATACATTGCTGAACTTTCGGGCTTAGAATTGGTTGGCAAGTGTGGTGATGCCCTTGAAGCCATGGAAATTCTAAAAAAAGAAGAGGTTCATTTAATCTTTTTAGATATCAATATGCCCCGACTAAATGGAATCAATTTTCTTAAAACATACAAAAACCCACCACTTACAATCATCACCAGTGCCTATACTGAATACGCTGTTGAAAGTTATGAATTGAATGTTTTAGATTATTTGAAGAAACCCTTCTCATTTCAACGTTTCCTGCAAGGTATTCAAAAGGCTGAAGAAAAAATGAAATCAGCAGATCAGCAGGAGGAAGTCAAAGGTGATATGGAATACATCTTTGTTAAGGCCAATAAAAAAACAATCAACATCAGCCTGGATAGCATTCAATACATCGAGGCATTAGGGGATTATGTGAAAATCTACACCGATTCAGAACACGTGGTAACCTATCAGTCATTAAAAGGTATTGAAAAGTTATTGCCAACCCAAAAATTTTATCGCGTTCACAAATCCTACATTGTCGCTCTTTCTAAAATAAAATCGATAGAAGGAAACATGGTCCACATGAGCAACAACAGCCTTCCTATTGGAAATAACTACAAACAAGGATTCCTACAAAAAATTCACATGAATTAGTGTCCGGCAATTATTTAGCGTATTCAACTCTAGTATGGAATTAGCTATTTTTCAATATCTTTTTTTTTAATTAGTACATGGGAGTATCTTGTAAAAAAAATATAATCCAAATTAAACTCATATTTACACCCTTTTTGCTAAATTTAGGCTGAAAAACTTGAATATATATTGACCTATAAAATTAAAAATAAATGAAAAACCTAACGACTTCACCTTATAGCCTAATAATCTTAGGATTAATATTCGCAATTAATATTACCGGATGTAAACCTGTTGATAAGAAAGAAAAAAAGGAAACTCAAACTGAAAAGCCTTTACTTAAAAAAGCCATTACTAAAGAGGTTAAAGATGTGGTTTACCCACTTCCAACAACATTTGAGCTGACTTCGATGTTAAATCGCATTGGTGCTGATTACATTATCGGCATTTCAAATTCTACTGAAAATGCAGACAAGTACTTTACTGAGAAAGCCAGAGCTTTGAATCTTGGTATCTACAGTGCTGACTTAAGTTATGCCAGTACATATCACAGAAAGCAAGAAACCATGTTATTTCTTAAAGCTTCTAAAAAACTTATCGATAATCTTGAGATTACATCAGCCTACAACGAAACTTTAGTTAGCCAGGTTGAGAAAAACATTGATAACAAAGAGGAATTAGTTAAAATAATCACAAACTCTTTTTACGATACATATGCTTACCTAAATAAAAACGGCAAAGCGAATCTTTCACTTTTTGTAGTGAGTGGTAGTTTTATCGAAGGCTTGTATATTGCAACTCACATTTCTGACAATACATTCTCGAACCCTGAGATCGTGAAAGTAATTTTCGATCAAAAAGATTCACTTGAGCGTTTATTAAAAGTTCTTCAGCCAGAAGCTCAAGATGCAAACATTGCTTCATTAATTAATGATTTCAATGGTTTAAAAGCTAGTTTTGATAAGGTACATGGTAGCATGACTAAACCTCAATTAGAAGAGATTACTGCTAGTGTAGTTAAACTAAGAGAAGCTATTGTAAAGTAAGCAACCATCAGGTTCTCACTTCGAAAAAATAAAAAAAACCACATTTCAATGAAATGTGGTTTTTTTTTTATGTCTTGTTTTTGCCAGCCCATCATATTTTTGATAAATAAATTGTATTTTTAAGACTGTTCGGCAAAGCTGTACTAGCCGCTTCACTATTGAGAATTAATCTTAAAATTCAACTCGCCCAATGGGAGAATCGATATTAAATGCACTCATGCACCTTTTTGCCATTGTTGCCAATGCAAAAGAAGAAGGTGTTTCGCACAAAGGGAAAAATATTGTTGATAATTTCCTGAAACGCTATGTTAGCGCTGAAGATGAGCTTGAATATCTCAATTTATTCCAAAACTACTATGAGTTTTATCACAGAGAGATGGAATACCAATCCAGCTTGCATGGTAGAGCAGTCAACATTATATCCCTATCTGAAGCAGCCAATGTTTGTATCCGTATTCGCCCTGAATTAATTCAGGAAGAACGCATCATTGTTTTGTTACGCTTGCTCGAATTCATTTACGAAGATAATATCGTAAGTGAAGGTGAATTTGAATTCATCAGTATCGTTGCCGAAAATTTTAATATCAAGCGAAATGAATTTCTCAATGCCATAGCATTCATTATTGGTGATGATTTTATCGACGATTACGATAAAAGCAAATTCCTGATTATGGATAACCAGATCACAGAGTGGTCTGAAAATCTTTCTTGGTTCATGAAGAAAGAGCAGAAAAAGGATATCAATAAGACCAAACACCTGTATTGTGAGAATCTATATGGCAAATTGATCATCTTGTATTTTCAGAGTGCCAACCTGATTGTTTTCAGATATCTGGGGGAACTAAACCTTTATGTTGAGGGGAATAAGGTTATTTCAGGCCAGAGCTACAGATTGAAACATGGTTCCATTATAAAAGGGCCCAATATCAAATCGATATATTATTCTGATCTGGCCAGCATTTTTCTTAAAGAAGAAAATCAGGAAAACATCGTATTCACAGTAAAAAATGCCATTTTCCGATTTCGAAATTCCAACAATGGCATTCACAACTTCAATATTTCTGAGAAAAGTGGACAGCTCATTGGTATTATGGGAGGTAGTGGCGTAGGAAAATCGACCCTTCTTAATGTTCTAAATGGCAATCTTCCTCTGAACAGTGGAGAAATACACATCAACGATTTCGATATCCACCGCAACAAATCTGCCATTCAGGGGCTTATCGGTTTTGTACCTCAGGACGACCTTTTGATGGAGGAACTGACCGTTTTGCAAAACCTTTATTATAATGCCAAACTCTGTTTTAAAGAATTTTCAGAACAACAAATTCTTAAAACAGTAAACAATCTCTTGCACGATTTGGCCCTGTACGAGGCTCGAGATCTGAAGGTCGGTAATCCGCTAAATAAATTCATCAGTGGAGGACAACGTAAACGCCTTAACATTGGTTTGGAGCTCATGCGCGAGCCCTCTATCCTGCTGGTTGACGAACCCACATCGGGTCTTTCCTCAACTGATTCGGAAATGATTATGAACTTGCTTAAACAACAAACTCTGAAGGGGAAACTGGTGATTGCCAATATTCACCAACCCTCATCCGAGATTTTTAAAATGTTCGATAAGCTTTGGATTATGGATCGGGGCGGTTACCCCATCTACACTGGAAACCCCATAGATGCCATCGTCTATTTCAAAACTCAGAATTCGCAAGTCAACGCTTCCGAAAGTGAGTGTGTCAGATGTGGGAATGTAAATCCGGAACAGATACTTCAAATTGTTGAGACAAGAAAAATTGACGAACACGGAAAACCAACCCGCGAAAGAAGAACGAGTCCCAAACAATGGAACGATAAATATCGTAAAAATATTGAAGTCGAAATCGAGCCTACTAAGGCAGATAACAGGCTCCCAAAAAGTAACTTTAAAATTCCAGGAAAAGTCAAGCAATTTTCAATCTTCTGGATTCGAAATGTCCTCTCGAAACTAACCAATAAGCAATACCTCATCATCAACCTGTTTGAGGCCCCACTATTGGCTTTTATTCTGGGCTTTTTCACAAAATACACCTCATATGGCAGCTATGTGTTTGGCGATAATAAAAACTACCCCGTTTTTTTATTCATGGCCGTTGTTGTCTCCATGTTTATAGGTTTAAGTGTTAGTGCTGAAGAGATTATTCGAGACAAAAAAATTCTGCAAAGAGAACAGTTCCTGAACCTTTCGAGAAACGCCTATCTCTTCTCAAAGATCATGTTTTTGTTTTTGCTCTCCGCCATACAAACAATCACCTTTGTTCTGCTGGGTAACTACGTTCTGGAGATTCAGGGTATGACTTTATCATTTTGGCTAATCCTTTTCTCTACCTCCTGTTTTTCAAACATGATTGGTTTGAACATATCATCAGGATTGAATTCTGTAATTACAATTTATATCCTTATCCCCCTTATATTAGTTCCACAGTTGCTATTAGGTGGCGCCATGATCAAATTCGATGACCTGCACGGTGGTATTACCGATAAAGTTTATGTTCCGGTTATTGGCGACTTGATGACCACCCGATGGGCATACGAGGCTATGGCCGTGACCCAGTTTAAGGACAATGAATTCGAAAAGCACTTTTTCGACTATGAGAAAGGCGTAAGTGATGCCGCATTTAAAAGCTCTTTCCTTATTCCTAAGATCGAATCAGTTTTGATTGACTGTGAACGGAACATCGAGTTTGATCAAAACCATGAAGAAACTCAAGACTATTTCATCCTTCTTCAGAATGAAATCTCTAAACTGTCAGAAGATGCAGGTTTTGAAGATTTCCCCAACTTAGAAAAATTAAATATTAAGGATTTTAACCTGGAATTATTAGAACAAACAAGACAATACCTCGATGGCATCAAACTCCATTTTATGGGAATGAGTAGCGAATCTGGCTATAAAAAAGATTTTCAATATTCACGACTTGTCGATTCATTAGGTCGGGATGGCGTTTACGAGTTTAAACAAAACTATTACAACCAGGCTTTAGCCGACTTAGTTTTAAATAGAACTGAGGTCAATAAAATGGTTGAAATTGATATGCAACTCATTCAAAAAAAGGATCCTATTTTCATGTATCCTGATTCAAAAGTTGGACGAGCTCATTTTTATGCTCCCGTAAAAAGACTCGGCAACTACTATATCGATACCTACTGGTTTAATCTTGTTGTTATTTGGTTGGGGGCAGTCCTCCTCTTTTTAACCCTTTGGGCTGATCTGCTTAGAAAACTCGTTGACTTTTTCGAAAGTCTTAAATTGGTGCATCGCGAAAAGAAGGTTAAAGTCTGATTCATTCGTGAATCACATCTGCAAAAAACATCGAGGATATACGATTTGAATGCTTTTGTTATACTAAGAGATACTATCCCATAGTAACGAAACCTAAAAACTAAGCTTATTGGCCTGTAGGGGATTCTAAATATACTTTGTGAATGAATCACCCTGGCCAATGCACCAAATTATAAACTTGGAGCGATCAGAAAGTTTAAAGTACTAAATAATTTTATCATACCTCTCATTTATAACAAAGCATCTCCAAAACAACAAAGTCAAGTTTAAACAGGACAAATCATTTTTTTTTAGATTCAGTTCATCTCAGAATAATTGAACATTGTCCCCTTTTTCCTTTTCTCTTTTAGACTTCAAACTTTTTAGATATTTCCTGCTCTCTAATAGGAATTCCTTGTCGCCAAAATCCAACAGTTTTCTTAAGTTTGTGCTCATTAGAAATGACAAACTATAAAAAACAACTCATGAATTTTAAATTTTTAATGCTTCCTGTTTTAGCTTTGGCTTTGGCAGGTACAAGCGTGGCACAAAACAAAGGTGCTATCGACAGCAAAACCTTAAGCGAAATTCGCAACAGTTTTAATGCTGACGCCTCAACACATGCTATTCAGAATGCAATTACCAATAGCAAAAGCCTTCGCGAACTGGCTCTAAACCGCAACAAAATTGGAACAACCGATCACTTCTTTAAATACAGAGTTGACGTAAAAGGGATTACAAACCAAAAAAGTTCAGGACGTTGTTGGATGTTTACATCGATGAACACCATCCGTCCAAATGTGATCAAGGATTTAAACCTGAAATCATTCGACTTTTCACATAACTTCAACTATTTCTGGGATATCTTCGAAAAATCGAACTTGTTTTTAGAGAATATAATCGCAACTGCAGATAAGGACATGGACGACCGTGAAGTGGTTCGCTACTTAAGCAGTCCTGTTGATGATGGTGGGGTTTGGAACTCATTCTTCAACGTAGCAAAAAAATACGGTGTGGTACCCGCTGAAGTAATGCCTGAGACAACAATCTCAAACAATACAGGTCAGTTAACACGACTAGTGAAAGAAAAATTAAGAGGAGAAGCTTATAAAATCCGTGAACTTGCTGCTAAAAAAGGAAATTCTAAAAAAGTAGCTGTTGCTAAAGTAGAAGCTTTGAAAGATGTATACCGCATGTTGGCACTTAGTTTGGGGCAGCCTCCGGTTGATTTCACATGGAGATACAAAGATGCTGATGGTAATATCAGTGAAGCTAAAAAATACACCCCTATTGAGTTTATGGCATTGGTCGCACCTGAATTCGCTAAGGACGAAATGGTGATGATTATGAATGACCCAACTCGTGAGTACTATAAAGTATACGAGATTAAGAATTACCGTAATGTTGCAGAAGGTATCAACTGGACCTACCTGAACTTACCAAACGATGAAATTAAAACTTTCGCTTTGGCTTCGATCAAAAACAATCAGGCCATGTATGCTTCATGTGATGTAGGCAAGCAACACAATCGTAAAGCAGGTGTAATGGACGTAAACACTTACGACTATGCATCACTGTTTGGGGTTGAATTCGATATGGACAAAAAAGCGCGTGTCCTAACTCGTCAGTCGGGTTCGTCTCATGCTATGACCCTAATTGGTGTTGATGTTGACGAGAACGAAAAGCCAGTAAAATGGGAATTCGAGAATTCATGGGGAACTACCTCTGGAAATAAG
>Ga0209379_10000628_pt1 | contig 27033 bp, 22 predicted proteins | sample tdDd001_FD_187124 | JGI IMG/M metagenome (GOLD analysis project Ga0209379, IMG submission 187124) | Marine sediment microbial communities from the Atlantic coast under amendment with organic carbon and nitrate - tdDd00.1 (SPAdes)... | ecosystem: Environmental > Aquatic > Marine > Coastal >...
CTAAGATCCTTGCTGAAGGTATCGAGAAAGGCGTAGCTAACTCTATCCTTATCAAGTTCAACCAAATCGGTTCTCTAACTGAGACTCTAGCTGCAATCAAGATGGCTAAAGACGCAGGTTACACAGCTGTAATCTCTCACCGTTCTGGCGAAACTGAAGATGCAACTATCGCTGACCTAGCGGTAGGTACAGCTGCAGGTCAAATCAAGACTGGTTCAATGAGCCGTTCTGACCGTGTTGCTAAGTACAACCAACTTATCCGTATCGAAGAAGCTCTAGGTTCTAAAGCTCCTTTCAACGGTCTTAAAGAAGTTAAAGGTCAATAATTCGTCCTATTTGGCACTGTAGCTGCGTTAACTGCAGAAGATTCACTAAGTCACATAGGAAACTATGCTCCATAGCTGAATCTTCTTTGTTGTCTTGCTACAGCACCAACTAGTTAGAATTATGTCCTAATGCTTTGAATGCCTCGCTTATGCGGGGCATTTTTTTGCCTAAAATTCGTCATTCCATAGACTGACGAAGGAAGGAGTAGGGAGTCTCCTTAAGCCTCTCGAATGGCCTCAACTCTACGCTTTTCCATCTCAACACGGATATCTGCACCTTTAAAGCCATCTTTGATAATATCTTGCACATTCACTGCTAAAGCAGCCTGATAAGCGTTAGTAAAGATTTCTCTTTGCGGGTAATCAATCTCTTCATGGCCTGTTCGACCTCGGCTATCGGCCATACAGCACAGTAGAATGTCTTGTAGGCGCTCTGGCTTGCGCCATACATCGAACTTATTAAGCACTTTGAGTTTGGTCTCAGGGCGAAGCTCAGCGGCTCGATGGATATTAGAGTGCTGCTCACACACCATCAAAGCTAAATCGCGAAACTCATTGGGAATACGCACACGTTCACAAAGTACCTTGATTAGCTTAATACCTGTGTGGCAGTGCATCTTATGGCTTGGCCATTCGGACTCTGGGGTAATGCCCTTACCTAAATCATGCACTTGAGCAGCAAAACGCACCGCTAGAGAGTCACTTAACTTAGCCGCTTGCTCAGCTACCAGCAGGGTATGAATTCCAGTATCGATCTCAGGGTGCCACTTTTCAGGCTGAGGTACACCAAACAGAGCATCAAGTTCGGGCAATACCACCTTTAATGCACCGCAGTCTCGCAGCACTTTTAAAAACACTTGTGGGCTTTGAGTAGACAGAGACTTATGCCACTCCTGCCAAACGCGCTCTGGGGTGAGGTGAGTTAACTCGCCAGAATCGGCGATCTCACGCATTAAATTTAATGTTTCAGCTGCAACGGTAAAGCCTAAATGATCGAGCTTAGCGGCAAAGCGAGCCACACGTAGAACGCGCAAAGGATCTTCAGTAAACGCCTCAGATACGTGACGTAATACTCGATCGCGCAGATCCTGCTGACCATTAAAGGGATCGATGATGTTGCCTTGTGGATCTTGCGCCATGGCATTGATTGTCAGATCGCGGCGCAGCAGGTCTTCCTCTAGGGTGACGTCAGCAGCAAAGTAACATTCAAACCCCGTATAACCTTGGCCGACTTTTCGCTCTGTTCGAGCAAGTGCGTGTTCTTCTTTTGTCTTTGGATGAAGGAATACTGGAAAATCCTTTCCTACAGCGGTGTAGTCTTTTTCTAAAAGTTCTTCAGGCGTGGAACCGACCACTACCCAGTCTCTGTCATAGACGTTAATATTTAGCAGTTGATCGCGGACTGCGCCACCGACAAGGTATCTTTGCACCGAGTGATCCCTTTTCTTGATAATGCCATTGGCTAATAGAGCCAGCAATGGTACTTTTCTTAGCAGCAAATTCCCAGAGACGAGAAGTATGTATCAACAATATTATGCACTAACAGAGTTGCCATTTTCGATTGTGCCTAACTCTCGTTTCCTTTATCAAAGTCGCCGCCATAAAGAAGCCATCTTCCAAATTCAGGCCGGTTTAGGCGAAGGCGGTGGTTTCGCGATGTTGACTGGTGAGGTCGGCACCGGAAAAACCACTATTGCTAAATCCATATTGAAAACTTTAGCAGAGACGACGCGCGCTGGGCTTATTCTTAATCCAACCTTCTCCAATATTGAGTTGCTTGAAGCGATTTGTGATGAGTTTGATTTATCCTATGAGCCGAACTCATCGTTAAAGCAGCTTAATCAATATATACATCAGTTTCTTTTGGATAATCATGCCAATGGCATGCAAACCTTATTGGTGATTGATGAAGCTCAGCATCTTTCAGCGGATGTATTAGAGCAGCTTCGCTTACTGACCAACTTAGAAACCGATAGTCATAAACTTCTCAAAGTCCTCTTGATTGGTCAGCCTGAGCTGCAACAAAAGCTCAAAATGCCCCAGTTAAGGCAGTTAGCTCAGCGTATGACTGGGCGATACCATTTATTGCCGCTCAATCAGGATGAGACTCGTGACTACATTAAATTTCGCCTAACTTTAGCGGGTGGCTCTCCGGAATTATTTAATGCTCAATCGATCAAGTATATTGCGCGCCAAACTCATGGTATTCCTCGTCTGATCAACCTAGTTTGCGATGCGAGCTTAAAGCAAGCCTACAGTTTGGGTGAGGCTCAGCCTTCGACTGCGACGGTACAAATGGCCTGTGATGACGTGATGAGCTTTCAAACTGGCTCTGTACCACTTACGACAGACAGAGCGTTGACAAAGACTTCCAGCCACACCCCACTGGTTGCTTCACTACTTATTGGTGCTCTTCTTGCTGGCAGCGCATATTGGTATACGCCTACATTAGTAATGCCTTGGGTAGAGCAATCCATCAAGCAGCAATACCCTCAGCTTGAAAATATCGAACAGCACAACCTAACTTTCAGTAGCGAGTTAAAGGCGATTCTCAATCAAGGGATAGATCAAGAAGCGGCAGTGGCAGATTTATACAAGTTATGGGGCTACCGAGCGTCGGTGCTCGATCAGCTATGCCTCAATAACGATGATGGGCTGTTTCGTTGTCAGCTTGATCAAGCGAGCTTAGATGAATTAGTTCAAGCCAATCGCCCTGTGGTATTGAGCTTACAGATTGATGAGCAACCACGCTTTGCGATTCTCTATTCAGTAGTCGGTAATCAAGTCGAACTCTTGGTTAAAGACCAACTGGTTAGTTTTGACCGCCAATGGCTCGCTTCGATTTGGCAAGGGCAGTATCGCCATATCTGGCAAAGCTATTGGAGTGAGACATTAAAGCAAGGTATGAGCGGTGAAGGGGTCGCGCAGTTGGACAAAGCTTTGTCGCAACTGTTAGGTGAACCAGAATCAGCAAGTTCGCGTTTTGACTCAGAGGTTAAACGCAAGGTAGAGCTATTCCAGCGCTGGCAAGGGTTATCTGTGGATGGAATAGCAGGTAAAAAGACCCTGCGTTTACTTGAGGAGCTATCCCAGCAAGATGCGCCAACCTTAGAACGTCTAGAGGAGAAATCAAATGTCTAAAGTGATGCAAGCTCTAGAGCACTCTGAACGTCGCCATAAAGCCCTTGATTCTACTCAGCCATATGGACAGCAAGTATCGTCTCAGCCGCTACGTTCGACAAACAAGCTGGTATGTATGCTCGCGATAGTACTACCGCCACTGCTTGTCGCTGGAGGAGTGACATATCAAACCTATGACAATTACAAATCCCACTGGTTGGCGAACAATGTTGCTCAAACGACGGTTGTGAATGTACCGTCTGAGTTTACCCTTGCAGCAGCGCCAGCATTTGCTGAGCTGAAGAGCACTTATAAGGCGCCTGTGATAGCGAGTGATTCAGAGTATCAATATAGTGAGCAGCCAACTGGTTCAGAAGTGGCTCATGTCGCAAGTACCAACAGTGATGAGATGCCGAATGATGACTTACTCAAGGGGCTCGATCTGTCAGCGCTATCACCAGAGTTGGCGCAGCGTTTTGAGTCGGCGTTATCGAGTCAACCGAGCAAGGCTAATGAACCTTCGAGTGACGTGAGCAACTTAGCCCAGGATGCACAGCAGTGGTATGGCAAGCTACCTGCGTTGAATTTTCAAACTCATGTTTACTCAAGCAAGGAGAGTAAACGTTGGGTGAAAATCAATGGCACTGAATATGGACAAGGTGATTGGATTAATGACGACCTGCAGCTAATCGCGATTGAACAGCAGTCTTGTTTAGTGCGTTTTAAAGGCGAGGAAATTGAGATTCCAGCCTTGTATGATTGGCAGGGCTAGGAAATAGTGAAGGCATAAAAAAGGTCACCGACATGGTGACCTTTTTCGATTCTAAACAGTGGGTGTAGCTTATGCCCAACCTGATGGCGAGCGTTTTCTGCGTGGCATGATGTGTGGAAGAATCAAGCCAAGTAGAAGACCAATACCGGCTACACCGCCACCGTACATGAAGTACTTCAGTAGAAGGTCGTCTTTCTGTGTATCTAGCTTAGCACGCAGTTTACGAACTTCTTCTTGTGATGCTGATAGCTGTTGGCTCATCTCACTGTAACCTTGCTCTAGCTCACCGATCTGGCGGTTACGCGTTTCTAGAGAGTCAACAAGACCCGCTTTTTCTTGGTCTGCACTTGAGCGAGCATTAGCTAGCTTCGCTTTTACTTCAGATAGCTCTTTCTCAAGTTTCGGCAGACGTAGTGCCATGCTTTCTTGATTAGTAACAAAGCGGCTTTCTACCCAGCCCTTACGGCCTTTAGTGTCTTGAATCTGAGTATATCCAGTATCTTTATTGCTTGTCAGTAGTCTCACTTTATCGCCAGCATCAACACTACCGATAATACGGAACTGATTACTTGGGCCAGCGTGCATGTAAGTGAATAGCTTATCTGAGATATAACGGTCTTGAGCGAATGCCGCAGGTACAGCTAGCATTGATGCTAAAACTAAGCAAACCAGTTTTTTCACGGTAAATCCTTTAACAGTCTAAAAGGGCGGGAAAGCCACAACCCCAAATCTTGAATTTTTCTAAGGTCAAATAGTAAGTAGTTTCTAATCTGACTGCAACAAAGAAGGGAGGCTAAGCCTCCCTTTCTGCGGTTTTGAGCCAATAATGACAGTGAGTTTACATATCACTGTCATTATTGATTAAGCAAACATTGCTTGGATTCCGTAGAAGAATACCACTGCCAGTAGTGCACCTGCTGGTAGAGTTACAATCCATGAAGCAACGATGTTACGTACAACGCCAAGGTTTAGTGCTGCAATACCGCGAGCAAAACCAACACCTAGTACCGCACCAACTAATGTTTGTGTAGTCGAGATTGGAAGACCAGTACCTGACGCTAATACAACCGTACAAGCTGTTGCTAGCTGAGCAGCAAAGCCACGGCTAGGAGTCAGTTCAGTGATACCAGTACCAACGGTCGCCATTACTTTATGACCTAGAGTTGCAAGACCAACAACGATACCAAAACCACCTAGTGGTAGAATCCACCAAGCGATAGTGCTCTTACCGGTGATTTCACCCATGTGTTCAACAGTCGATACAACTGCAGATAGAGGACCAATCGCGTTTGCTACGTCGTTAGAGCCGTGTGCAAATGCCATCGCACACGCTGTGATAACCATTAGCACACTGAAGATACCTTCAACACCAGCGAAACCGTGGTCGTCTTCGCGGTTAGAGAATTTCTTCTGAATGTATAGGTAACCACCTACCATTACTAGAGCAGAAACAGCCGCTGCCCACATCCACGCTTCACCATTAGATAGGTGAAGGCCAACGTGCTTAAGGCCTTTCTTGATGGTTACCAGTGCGATAACCATAGTCGTGATGAACATGTATACAGGTACAAAGCGCTTTGCGTTAAATAGCGGTTTCTCTGTGTCGAAGATAAGGCGCTGGGCGCTGACAAAGATAACATATGCAAAGAAACCTGAGATAACTGGGGTAATAATCCAGCTACCAACGATACCTTGAACTGAGCCCCAGTCCACCGCTTCAGTACCTACAGACACACACGCAAAGCCGATGATAGCACCGATGATTGAGTGAGTAGTTGATACAGGCCAGCCCATGTAAGAGGCAAGCAGTAGCCATGTACCTGCTGCAAGTAGAGCGGACATCATGCCGAAGACAAGAACATCTGGCTGATGAGCGAATAGGGACGTTTCAATTACGCCTTTACGGATAGTGTCGGTTACTTCACCACCTGCTAAATATGCACCAGCAAATTCAAAGATCATCGCGATGATGATCGCTTGTTTTACTGTTAGTGCTTTTGAGCCTACTGATGTGCCCATCGCATTGGCTACGTCATTCGCACCAATACCAATCGCCATCAAAAAGCCAAAAGCGGCTGCAATAAGAATCAGGACAGTGCCGTAGTTCGCAAGGATATCCATCGTAATACCTAGTTGTTGATAACAAGCGGAGCAAAATTTAAGCACGACAAAACCCCTTCAGCGCGTCAGTATTTATCGCCTATAAGGGGTGTGAACTAGTTTAGATGCTCTTCGTTATTTGGTTAACTTATTTTATGAGCGAGACAACATTACTTCCAGACGCGCACCAACACGTTGCGCCTGATCAGCAATACCACCTACCCACTCTAGAATTTTGTAAAGGAACATCACATCAATAGGATTTAGATCCGCTTCGATAGCCATTAACTGCTGACGAAGTTGAATCTGCATCGCGTCTGTGTCGTCCTCAATCACATCCAGTTGATGGATCATTTCAGCCACAAGTGTTACTTCACGGCCTTTAAATCCAGTTTCCAATAACTCATCAAGCTCATTGATAACTTTTTGCGCTTGCTCAGCTGCGTCTAAACAACGTTTAACATACGCAATGAAGTTTTCTTGAAGAGGTGCAGGGATAGTCAATTGACGGCCATAAACACGACCAGCAATATCTTTTGCAAGGTTTGCGAGTTTGTCTTGCTGCGTTAGTAGTTCCAACATGTCACTACGGTCCACAGGCATAAACAAACCACGAGGAAGTTTAAGACGAATTTCGCGCTTAAGAACGTCGGCTTCTTTCTCTAGATGAGAAATCTGTGAACGGATCTCTGCCGCTTTCTCCCAGTCACCCTTTGAACTGACTTCAAAGAAGTTAACTAGGTGCGAGCAACATTCGTTTACACACACAACGTGGCGCTGCAAAGGTTTAATAGGGGACTTTGCAAATAACCCCATAATTGTATTTACTGGCATGGTCATTCAACCCAATTAATATAACCTAAAAACTAACATACACCATTTCATGGCGAAATGTTGAACGATGGCTATAAAGGCGCGCATGTTAACCCATTAAATCACTCATTAAAACTGTTTTAGATCATCATTGGGGCGATATTTCTTTCTTGCCGAGTAAGAAAATAGGCAATATCCTGTCTCTATCTGCTTTGAAAGGTATAACTATGGAAACCGAGATAGAACTGAAGTTTTTTGTTTCTCCCGATTTTTCAGAGACTTTACGTCAAAAAATTTCTGAAACCAAAGTACTTCAGCATAGCTGTCGAGAGCTTGGTAACACCTACTTTGATACGCCAGATAACTGGCTTCGCCAACATGATATTGGCATGCGTATTCGCCGTTGTGATGATGTGTATGTACAGACCGTCAAGACGGCAGGCCGCGTTGTTGCAGGTTTGCACCAAAGGCCGGAATACAACGCAGAGCATGACGGTAATGAACCTGAGCTCACTTTGCATCCAGAAGATATCTGGCCGAAGGGTAAAGAGATAGCGATTCTTCAGTCGGAATTGCAACCGCTGTTTTCTACGAACTTTACTCGTGAACAATGGTTGATAGGGATGCCAGATGGTAGCCAGGTTGAAGTTGCCTTCGACCAAGGTAAAGTCGAAGCAAATGGCCAAGAAGATCCGATTTGCGAAGTGGAGCTGGAGCTTAAATCAGGGCAAACCGATGCACTATTTACTTTAGCGCGTCTTTTCTGTGAGCAGGGCGGTATGCGCCTTGGCAACTTAAGTAAAGCGGCAAAAGGCTATCGATTGGCGATGGGGTATGCCGGCGATAAAGTGAAACCGCTCGCTTTAGTTGATACTAATAGAAGAGACAGCGTTGAGTCTTGCTTTATTAACTCATTAGAGCATGCCCTTTCTCACTGGCATTACCATGAGCAAATCTATTCTGAGCGCGACTCAATTGAAGCCGTGCATGAGATCAAACACTCAATTAGTTTTATTCGCCAAATCTTAACCGTATATGGTGGCGTGGTTCCGCGTCGAGCGAGTGCGATTTTGCGTCAGGAGCTTAAATGGTTAGAGCAAGATCTTGAGTGGCTCAATGACTACGAGTATTTAGAAGATCTGCTTGATGATAAAGGCCATGCGCTGCGTAAGCTCGATGCGCGTAAGTTCCTTGTCAGTGAGCTTAAGCAGATTGAAGAGCAGCTACCTAGCCGAGAGCAGATTCTAGAACTGCTAAACTCGTCTCGTTATACTGGACTATTACTGGACTTGAGTCGTTGGATTTTAACGCGTGGTTGGCAGCCATTTTTAGACGATAAGTCACGTGAAAAAATGGCGCTCAACGTTGAACACTTTTCAGTTCAACAGCTCGATAGAACTTGGGCCGAGTTGATGGAAGCGTTTCCGCCTGAGCGAAACTTAACTAGCCAAGATTACATTGAGCAGCAATACCGTTTGATGCGTAATCTATATACAGGTGTGAGCTTTGCCAGTCTGTATGACTTTGATGAACGTGATAGCTTCCGTTTACCTTGGAGTGACCTACTCCACGGTACTGACGATCTATTGAAGCTAAGAACCTTGGCTAAGTTAGTCGATAAGCTAGAAGGCGAGGAGCGAGAACAGCTTGAACGCTGGTTAGCTCGCCAAGAAAGCTCGATTCTCCATGCCATGGAGCAAACACGAGTGATCTGTATCGAAGCTGAACCTTATTGGCAGGACTAACAAGCTGTGAATTAAAACGGGAGCCTTAGGGCTCCCGTTTTGTATTGGTCTCTTTTGGTCTTTCTAGTCTATCTAAGCGCCTTAATATTTCGTCTTGTTTTTCAACCAGCTCTTGCAGTAGGCGCTCTTTGTTTTCTGAACGGGTGGTTTGTACTTTTGATGGAGAGGTAATCATCGAAGTGACCAATCCCGAGATCATACCAAATAAGCCAACACCACAGATGATAAGCCCCGCGGCAACAATTCGTCCTGCGTCCGTTACTGGGTAGTGGTCACCATAGCCGACGGTTGAGATGGTCACTAACGCCCACCACATTGCATCCCCACCACTATTAATGTTGGCGTCCGGTGATTGACCTTCGAGAAATAGCATCATGCTTGATCCTGCGGTTAATAGGATCACCATCAGCAGTAAGATCGAAGCCAATGTGGTTTCGTGTTTGTTCTTCAATAATTGCCTAATCACACTGCGGCTTGAACGAATAACCAAGATCACTCGCAAAATTGAAAATAGACGCGCATAACGCAAAGGCTCGATCATCGGCAGGCTAGCGACAAAGTCAATCCAGTGACGTTTCATAAATTGCACACGATCTGCAGCGCGGATCAAATCTATGCCTAACTGGAGGATAAATATGCTACAGATAATAAAGTCTAAGCCGATAAGGACTTGTCGAGTTTCTGGGCGCAACGGATAAAACAACAAGCCTGAGATCACAAATAGCGCCATAAATGACAAGATTAGTGACAGCAAGCTCATCGGCTTAGTGTCGTCTTTGATATTATTCTTTTTCATACGAGGCTCGAAATAAATAACGGATACCTTGAATCTCAAAGGTAGTAGAGCTTAGGTGCCAGATGCGGTTCTAGGCACACAATATATAAGACTTAGTGGAGAAGTAACAATGACCAAACTGGCATTTAAACCATGGGAGCGAGTGATCACGGATATTCGCTTAGTCCCAAAAATGGTGATGCTAATGGTGTTCAGTACCCTACTGATCATCTCAAAGCAGTTGTGGGATGCGAGCACTTTTTACGATGCTTTATTAGCAGCGACACAAAGTGCGGAAGTTGCTCAAGAACATTATGAGGCCTACTTGGTCCAAGTGGCTTGGCAAACTGGGTTACTGATTGTGGTGTTTGTAGCACTACTAATGTTTGCAGCACGCATTATGCTTCGCCAAACTCAATACCTGAGTGACTCAATCAAAACAATGGCGGAGAGAGATCTCTCTGTGCCTATCGAAATGGCCTGTAAGGACGAGTACGGCGACGTCGCGCGTGAGCTTGAAAAGACCCGTGTTCAACTGCAAGAGATGATTAAGCTGCAAGTTGATGCTTCTCAAGAGCTTTCTGGTCTGACAGAGGTAATGACCTTAAGCATGTCAGAGACGAAAGAGTCAGCTCAAGAAGAGTTCAACGAGATTGATCAGCTTGCGACTGCAATGAGTGAAATGACTTCTACGGTACAAACGGTCGCTGACCATGCGCAAAATGCCTCAACGTTAACAGAGCAGGCATCAACGCAAGCATCGACAGGTCAACGCTTTGTCCAAGATACCGTGCAAAAAATCAGTGAATTATCGAAAGACATTTCTGCATCAGCTCAAGCGGTGAATGAAGTAGAAGACAGTGTTGGTTCAATTGGTAGCGTGGTGGGCACTATCCAAGGTATCTCTGAACAAACGAACTTACTCGCATTGAACGCGGCGATTGAAGCGGCACGCGCTGGTGAAGCGGGTCGTGGTTTTGCCGTGGTTGCTGATGAAGTACGTAACCTAGCTCAACGCACTCAGCAGGCAACGGTTGAGATTCAAGATATGATCACTAAGCTGCAAACTAGCGCAAATTCAGCAGTAGAGCTGATGGAAAAAAGTGTGGTTGAGGCAGCAGAGGGCGTTGATCTGGTGACCAATGCTGGCAGCGAATTAGACGGCATTGTTGGTCAGGTTAATCAGATCAATGACATGAACTTCCAAATTGCCACTGCAGCGGGTCAGCAAAGTAGCGTTGCAGAAGAGATGAACCAGAACCTAACCAATGTTCGCGAGTTGGTTGAAGCCTCCGTAACAGTGGTCTCTGAGTTGCTAGAAACGTCTGAATTGATGCAGCAAAATGCTGAAGAGCTCGATAAGAAGATTACCTCGTTCCGAGTCTAATTATTGGCTAACTCTTTAATAATGCGCCCACTAATTGCTAGTGGGCGTTTTTTATTGGTTTAAGTCTGGTATAAATAGTCCATAACCTTTCAAAGGCTTATCGAAACAAGGAAGAATCATGCAATTGCCCCAGCAGCTCACTCCCATCTCTCATGCAGCACTAGAATCTCTTTTCGAATCGGATGCGCTTTCTCATTGGTCAGAATCGACCTTGGAACAGCTTCGCTATGTGGCGGGTTTAAGTAAGTTTGTTGCCGATACACTATCTAGTGATGAGCGCCTTCAGCAGCAGCTACCTGAGATGCTACTGGCTGAAACGCGTTGTGAAAGTTATCGCGAGCGTTTGGCAGAGCAGTTGGCTGGTTGCAGTGATGAAATGCAAGGCCATCGAGTATTACGTCAGTTCCGCAATCGAGAGATGGTCTATATTGCTTGGCGTGATTTCACTGCGACTTGGACGTTAGAAGAGAGCTTAGCTCACCTATCTCAGTTAGCTGAAGCGATGATCTTTGAAACTTATCAGTGGCAATACAAAGTCTGTTGTGAACTGTGGGGAACGCCGACCAATGCCGCTGTTGAAGCGCAGCCAATGTTGATTATTGGTATGGGTAAATTAGGCGGTGGGGAGCTTAACTTCTCGTCGGACATTGATTTAATCTTTACCTACCCAGAAAACGGTGAAACTGAAGGGGCACGTCGCAGTATTGCCAATGCTCAGTTTTTCACTCGCCTTGGCCAACGAATCATCAAGGCGCTTGATCAGCAGACCTTTGACGGTTTCTGTTATCGAGTCGACATGCGCTTACGTCCATTTGGTGATAGTGGACCACTGGTGATGAGTTACGCGGCATTGGAAGATTACTATCAAGAGCAAGGGCGCGATTGGGAGCGTTACGCGATGATTAAAGCTCGGGTAATGGGGCGAGAAATGTACCCAGAATACCAAGAGCTGCGTCAAATGCTGCGCCCATTTGTCTTCCGTCGCTACATCGACTTTAGTGCCATCCAATCTCTGCGTCGGATGAAATCGATGATCAGTAGTGAGGTCCGTCGTCGAGGATTAAGCAACAACATCAAACTCGGCGCGGGTGGTATTCGTGAAATTGAATTTATCGCTCAGGTATTTCAGTTGATCCGCGGAGGCCGTGAGCCAAGCCTACGACAAAGAGGGCTACTTGAAACCATTGATGCAATTGAAGAGCTAGAGCAGCTGACTGCGCAAGAAACGCAGCACTTACGCCAAGCATATAAGTTCTTGCGTCGACTAGAAAACCTACTTCAAGCGATGGCCGACAAGCAAACGCAAACCTTGCCTGAGTGTGAGACCGAGCAATTGCAACTTGCCGTAGCGATGGGGTATCAGCAATGGAAACAATTGATTGCTGACGTTCAAACTCATATGGCCAATGTACATGCGGTGTTTGGTGAGCTGATTGGTGATGACGAAGAAGAGCAGCAAGATATCGCGAAACATTTCGTTGAACTGTGGGACATGGCGGCGAAGCAAGATGTGCTTGAACAAATCTTAGAAAGCGACATTCAAGCTGAGCAATCGCAGCAAATGGCGGAAACCATCATTCAGTTTAAGAAAGACTTGGCGAAGAAGACCCTTGGACCGCGTGGCCGAGAAGTGTTGAATCACTTGATGCCGAAAATCTTTTCCGCGATTTATAGCCACAAAGATGCCCAATTTGGCCTGCCACGAGTACTGCATTTACTGCATCGAATCGTAACACGGACTACGTATTTAGAGTTGCTTGATGAGCATCAAGCGGCATTGATTCAATTGGTTCGTTTATGTACCGCGAGTCCTATGATTTCTGAGCAATTGGGTCGTTATCCTATCTTGCTTGATGAATTGATCGACCCACAACAGCTCTACAATCCAATTCCATTAGAAAGTTACCAAAGTGAGCTGAGAGACTTTCTTGCCCGTATCCCGGAAGATGATATGGAGCAGCAAATGGAAGCGCTGCGTCAGTTTAAGCAGATTTGTATCTTACGTATTGCTGCCGCGGATATCGCAGGTGTGCTGCCAGTGATGAAAGTAAGTGATCACTTAACCTATCTAGCAGAGGCTATCGTCGAGTCAGTGGTTGGCCAAGCTTGGCTGCAGATGACCGAAAAATATGGCGTTCCTTCTCATCTGAAGGACCGCGAAGGCAAAGGTTTTGCGGTTATCGGGTATGGCAAAGTGGGTGGTTGGGAGCTGGGTTACAACTCAGATCTCGACATTGTATTTATGCACGATAGTCCGGTGCACTCTTATACTGATGGTAAAAAAGAGATCGACGCGCGCCAGTTCTACTTGAGACTTGCGCAGCGCATTATTCATATTTTCTCTACTCGTACCGCATCAGGCACTCTCTACGAAGTGGATACTCGCTTACGTCCATCGGGTGCGTCAGGGTTATTGGTTAGCCCAACAGATGCTTTTGATGAGTACCAACGTCAAGATGCTTGGACTTGGGAGCATCAAGCCTTGGTTCGCGCGCGAATGATTTACGGTGATGAACCACTGCAACAAGCTTTTGCTAAAACTCGTCATGAAATACTCACTTTAGTGCGTGATGAGGAAAAACTGGTTAAAGACGTCTCCGATATGCGCGTAAAAATGCGCGATCATTTAGGTGGTAAGAAAGCGGGGCGCTTTATGCTCAAGCAAGACCCTGGTGGAATTACCGATGTTGAGTTTTTAGCCCAATACCTAGTGCTACGTCATAGTAATGAAAAGCCTAAACTGACGCGCTGGAGTGACAATGTACGTATTTTTGAATCCATGATGGCGCAAGGGATTATGGAAGAGGATGCCGCGATGGCACTGACTCATGCCTATACCAGCATGCGCGATCAAATCCACCACCGCAACTTACTCAACCTTGATGCGGATGTGGCGGAAGACAAATTTGTCAGCGAGCGTGAGCTTGTGATGAAACTATGGCACGAGTGGTTAGAATAACGCTGAACCTTTATGCTAAACTCTTGCCCGAATTAGAATTTGGAGATCCACAATGAAGCCAATCCTACCTAACTACAGTGATTCTGGTGTGCTTATCATCGGTGACGTGATGCTTGATCGTTACTGGTATGGCCCAACTGGCCGTATTTCACCTGAAGCGCCTGTGCCTGTAGTCAAAGTAGAGAATAATGAAGAGCGTCCTGGTGGTGCTGCTAACGTGGCAATGAATATTGCTTCGCTTGGTGGTCACGCTCATATTGTTGGTTTAACAGGGATTGATGAACCGGCCAAAGCACTCAATGAAACGCTTTCTGCACTGAAAGTAAAATGTGACTTTGTTGGATTACCAAATTATCCAACCATTACTAAATTGCGTGTAATGAGCCGCGGCCAGCAGCTGATCCGCTTAGACTTTGAAGATAAGTTTGAAAATGTGGATGCGGAACTGATCCTTGATCGTATGGAGCAAGCGCTACCAAAAGTGAAATCAGTGGTGCTATCTGATTACGCGAAAGGTGCACTAGAGCACGTACAACAGTTTATTCAAAAAGCACGTACAGCCAATGTTCCTGTGTTTATTGACCCTAAAGGTGCTGACTTCGAACGCTACCGTGGTGCAACATTACTGACGCCAAATATGGCTGAGTTCGAACTAGTAGTTGGTAAAGTTAAATCAGATCAAGAATTGGCTGAGAAAGGCCTAGCACTTATTGAAGAGTTCGACTTTGAAGCGCTACTTGTGACTCGCAGTGAGCACGGTATGACGCTACTGCGTCGTGGTCAAGAGCCGTTCCATCTACCGACTCAAGCGAAAGAAGTCTATGACGTAACAGGTGCCGGTGATACGGTTATCTCTGTGCTTGCCGCGTCTGTAGCTGCAGGTAAGCCGCTTGATGAAGCGTGTGCGCTAGCAAACGCAGCAGCAGGCATTGTTGTTGGTAAACTTGGTACTTCAACACTTTCAACCATCGAACTGGCAGAAGCGGTTCATGGTAGCCAAGATACTGATTTTGGGGTGATTGGTGAGCAAGCGCTAATTGAAGCTGTGAAAAAGGCTCAAGCGAAAGGTGAGAAGGTAGTCATGACCAATGGCTGTTTCGATATCCTGCATGCTGGTCATGTTTCTTACCTGAACCATGCTGCTCAGCTTGGTGACCGCCTGATTGTAGCGGTTAACACTGATGAGTCGGTTAAGCGCCTTAAAGGGCCTGGTCGTCCAGTAAACCCAACAGATCGCCGCATGGCAGTTCTGGCTGGTTTAGGTGCAGTTGATTGGGTTGTGCCATTTGGTGAAGATACGCCGCAACGCTTAATTTCTGAAGTATTGCCAGACTTACTCGTTAAAGGTGGTGATTACAAACCTGAAGAGATTGCTGGTGGTAAAGAAGTGATTGCCAATGGCGGCAAAGTTGAAGTACTTAACTTCGAAGATGGTTGTTCAACCACTGAAATCATCGATGCGATTAAAGGTGGCCGAGGCTAACCCGAGTTAATCGATATAAATGGTCGCTGATTAGCGGCCATTTTTGTATCTGTAATCTAGATATAAAAAATGGAGCCAAGTGGCTCCATTTTTTAATGAGTAGAAGGTGACTTCTAGGTCACTTACTCTTCTAGATCACCACAGAAGCGGTAACCTTCACCGTGAATCGTTGCAATGATTTCTGGTGTACCAGAAACTGATTCAAAGTGTTTACGAATACGACGGATTGTTACATCTACTGTGCGATCGTGTGGCTTAAGCTCACGACCAGTCATTTTCTTCAGTAGGTCTGCACGAGTCTGGATCTTGCCTGGGTTCTCACAGAAGTGAAGTAGGGCACGGAACTCAGAACGTGGCAGTTTGTAACCATCACCGCTTGGGCTTACTAGCGAGCGGCTGTTGATATCTAGTACCCAACCGTTAAATACGTACTTCTCAACGCTGCGTTTCTCTTCACTTACTACGCTTGAATTCATAGAGCGGTTAAGTAGGTTACGAGCACGGATAGTTAATTCACGTGGGTTGAATGGCTTAGTGATGTAATCATCTGCACCGATTTCTAGACCAAGAATCTTATCAACTTCGTTATCACGGCCTGTTAAGAACATTAGCGCAACATTTGCTTGCTCACGCAGTTCGCGAGCTAGCAGTAGACCATTCTTGCCCGGTAGGTTGATGTCCATAATAACCAAGTTAACTTGGTTGTCAGACAGCACCTGGTGCATCTCTTCACCGTCACTGGCTTCGAAAACAGCGTATCCCTCTGCTTCAAAAATACTCTTTAGAGTGTTACGAGTTACTTGCTCATCTTCAACAATAAGAATGTGCGGGGTTTGCATTGGCGGTACCTAAACTTGTGAAAAATTTGTGCTAATAGAATAAATTCTAGGCAAAAACATAACATACAGGTAATGTGATGTTGATAATAAACCAAAGCCTGTAAAATTACACTCTCTTTGATCGCCCGCCATCCATGGTGCTTACTTTCTACACTTGAGGTCCAAATTCCTCAGTATCCCATTAGTCTTTGAGGCGGATTTTATAATGTTAACAGCATGCTAACAACGTAGAAGTCTTAATTCCAATCACTTTGTTGATTTATATCAAGAGTTGGAATGTAACAAATATTAATAGTATCTACTAAATGTAAATCAATTGGAGGCTTCATGATAGAGGCTGAACTATGGCAAGCCTATTGCGACCCTTACTTCAGTTTTTCTGCGCCGCCTAAAAGTGCCACTTTTGCCATTATTACGGCTTGGAACCCGAGAAGTGTTTGCTTGTCTGAAAATGATAATGACCTAAAAAATCAACACTTAGCACAAGAAATAGACCATACTTGTTATAGTAGCATGCGAGTTGGCAACGAGAACTTTACTTGGAGTGAAGTCAGCTTTGCCGTCGATATCAGCTTAGAGCAAGCGCTAATTTTAGGCCAAAAGTACCACCAAAATGCGATTTATTACGTAGAAGGAGAGTGGCTGTATTTGATCTCCTGCTTAGAAGAACAAAACAAGGTTTTGCTGGGGAGATGGCAAGATCGATGTAGATAATGGATTTAAGAAGCTCATGGAGGAAAAATGAAAGATATTACACCTGATATTTGTGACAAGCATGAAGATAAAGTGACGCTGCTAGCGCTGCCTCTGCATAGTTTTGGACGAAAGTTCGCCTTTTACGGCGAAATTGTTACGGTACGTTGCTATCACGACAATTCCAAAGTTCGTGAGATGCTTAGCCAAGATGGCACAGGTAAAGTGTTGGTTGTTGATGGCCATGGTTCGTGTCAAAAGGCATTATTGGGTGACCAGCTTGCCATTCTGGCTATCGATAATAATTGGGAAGGTGTCATTGTTAATGGTGCAGTGCGAGATGTGGCAGCCATGTCAGAAATGGAACTCGGTATCAAAGCGCTTGGGACTAACCCATTTAAGACAGAGAAGCGTGGAGTCGGAGAAGTAAATGTGACTCTCACGATTCATAACCAAATGATCCAACCGGGGGATTACATATACGCCGACTGGAATGGCGTACTAATGTCTACTGAGTTACTGGACTGGAGCTAAAAGCGAAAGCCTAAACCTACCTCAACCCCTTTTTGCCACTCTTGATAATCGAGAGTGGCATGAATGTCCAAGTTTTCCGTTAGTTTTAGGCGGCTTGAAACTTCAGCAGAGAGGCTTTTCTCTTTGCCGTCTTCAACACTTTCTTCGCTCGAAGAGTGCAACATACTTTGAACCGATACTCTTGGTGTCACTTGATAGCTCACGCCACTCAAGAAGCCCGTTTCGTTGATCTTATCGCTATTGTTTAAACGCGCACCAACATAAAGATCAATGCTATCGAATACATTGTATGAGTAACCGCCATCCACCTTCCATGAGTCAAAATCTCTTTGATCACTTTCGCTGGAAATAAAGATCTTATGCGGTGAAGTATTTTGTTGAGATGGTAACGGAGGAAGCTCCGTGGCAAGTAGTGGACAGGCGAAAGCAAGCGCTGACAGGCTTAATATTATTTTCATTTGCCGCTCCTTGCTTGTTTTTTGTCCACTGCGTTTGTAATTAAAGCATAAAACGAATGAACTAGTAGTAACTTTTATATAGCAAAAAGTTATTATGATATGTGCTTATGGTTTCATTGGTCGGTTAAATAGATTTGTTACTTAAGTTTTATTTGTGAATGCGAGTAGAACGGAGTGTGAACAAAAAATAGTAACTTTTCATTGACGCAAGGATGAAAAATAGGTTAAACGTATGGGTAAGCAAACACATCGTGAAGATAAATAAAGTATGCAGCATCAAAGCCTAGTAATGACCACAACCATTATTATTACCGACATCGCAATTGTTGGGGCAGGCTGCTAAGCGAAAGAAATTCAAAAAAAGGCCTGTATCCAACAAGATACAGGCCTTTTTTTATGCCGATTTAAAACATTTTGGAGGAAGGGATGCGAGTTTTAAAGTTTGGAGGTTCATCATTAGCAGATGCTGACCGTTTTTTACGAGCAGCAGATATCATTGCTAATAATGCACAGCAAGAAGAAGTGGCAGTCGTGCTTTCAGCACCGGGTAAAACCACAAACAAGTTAGTTTCAGTGATCGAAGGTGCGCTGAAAAATGGTGAAGCTGAGCTGCAAATTGCTGAGCTAGAAGATTCTTTCCGCGATCTATTCCAAGATATTAAACAAGTCCTGCCTAACCTCGATGGCAGTGGTTATGACAACCAAGTTAAGACCTCATTAACTCAACTGCGTCAGTTTGTTCATGGCATCAACCTACTTGGTATGTGCCCAGACAATGTTAACGCGCGCATTATTAGTAAAGGTGAACGCGTCTCTATCCAGCTAATGAAAGCGGTTTTAGAAGCGAAAGGTCAAGCGGCAAGCTTAATCGACCCTGTTCAATACCTGTTTGCTCGTGGGGAGCATTTAGAGGCGATGGTCGATGTTGAAGTATCGACTCAGAACTTCCGTCAAAACCCTCTTCCTCAAGGTCATGTCAATATCATGCCGGGCTTTACCGCGGGTAATGAAGCTGGCGAGTTAGTGACACTTGGTCGTAATGGTTCAGATTACTCTGCAGCAGTACTCGCAGCTTGTTTACGCGCTGATTGCTGTGAGATTTGGACGGACGTTGACGGTGTCTACAACTGTGACCCACGCCTAGTCGATGACGCACGTCTATTAAAATCACTGAGTTACCAAGAAGCGATGGAATTGTCGTACTTTGGTGCATCAGTGCTTCATCCTAAAACCATCGCACCTATTGCACAGTTCCACATTCCTTGTCTGATCAAGAACAGTTTCAACCCTCAAGGTGCTGGCACGCTGATTGGCCAAGATACAGGCGAAGATAAGCTGGCTATCAAAGGGATTACTACCTTAAGTGACCTGACGATGGTCAATGTCTCTGGCCCTGGTATGAAAGGTATGGTGGGCATGGCGAGCCGTGTATTCGGCGCGATGTCATCAGCAGGTGTATCAATTGTACTGATCACTCAATCATCATCTGAATACAGCATCAGCTTCTGTATTGAAGCGCAAGACAAGGCTCTAGCAGAGCAAGCGCTTACAGATACATTCGAGCTGGAATTGAAAGATGGTCTACTTGAACCTGTAGAGTTTATTAGCGATGTGGCTATTGTCACTCTTGTTGGTGACGGCATGCGTACGTCTCGCGGCGTTGCTTCGCAGTTCTTCTCATCTCTTGCTGAAGTGAACGTTAACATTGTTGCGATTGCTCAAGGCTCATCAGAGCGTGCTATCTCAGCGGTTATCCCAGAAGATAAGATCTCTGAAGCGATCAAAGCGTGTCATGAGAACCTATTTAACTCTAAGCACTTCCTAGATGTGTTCGTTGTTGGTGTTGGCGGTGTTGGCGGTGAGTTGGTCGATCAGATCCAGCGTCAGCAAGCGAAACTGGCAGAGAAAGGCATTGTGCTGCGTGTTTGTGGTCTAGCGAACAGCAAAGGTCTGTTGCTTGATAGCGAAGGTCTTCCATTAGACCATTGGCGTGACCGCATGAATGATGCATCAGAAGAGTTCAGCCTAGCGCGTCTCATCTCTTTGGTTCAGCGCAACCACATCATTAACCCAGTATTGGTTGATTGTACATCAAGCGAAGTGATCGCTAACCAATACGCGGACTTCTTAGCGGCAGGCTTCCACGTTGTTACACCAAATAAGAAAGCCAATACTGCTAGCATGGCCTACTACCACCAACTGCGTGATGTAGCGCGTAGCTCTCGTCGTAAACTTATGTATGAAACGACGGTAGGTGCAGGTCTTCCTGTTATTGAAAACCTACAGAACCTTATTGCCGCTGGTGATGAGCTCGAGCGCTTTACCGGTATCTTATCGGGCTCGCTATCTTACATCTTCGGTAAGCTTGATGAAGGTATGACGCTTAGCCAAGCGACAAATATCGCTAAAGATAACGGCTTTACTGAGCCGGATCCTCGTGATGACCTATCTGGTATGGACGTGGCGCGTAAGCTGCTGATCCTTGCGCGTGAAGCAGGAATGAACTTAGAGCTTGAAGATGTGATTGTTGACCAAGCTCTGCCACCAGGTTTTGATGATTCAGGCTCCATCGAAGAATTTATGGCTCGCCTACCTGAAGCCGATGCTTACTTTAAAGAGCAATCTGCAAAAGCAGCGGAAGAAGGCAAAGTGTTACGCTATGTTGGTGAAATCGCTGACGGTCAATGTCGCGTAAGCGTTGCTGCTGTTGATGAAAATGACCCAATGTTCAAAATTAAAGACGGCGAGAACGCGCTGGCATTCTTTAGTCGCTACTACCAACCAATTCCACTAGTTCTACGTGGTTACGGTGCGGGTACAGAGGTAACAGCAGCAGGTGTCTTCTCAGACGTGATGCGTACATTAGGTTGGAAGCTAGGAGTATAAACATATGAGTCGTGGTATGGATGTAGTGGTTTACGCTCCAGCATCAATCGGAAATGTCAGTGTGGGTTTTGATGTGCTGGGGGCTGCAGTGTCCCCAGTTGATGGCACCTTACTGGGTGACCGAGTTCAAGTGAAAGCAGGTAATGAGCCTTTTTCGCTCAAGACTGCCGGTAGCTTTGTTGCAAAGCTGCCAGAAAACCCAAAAGAGAACATCGTTTATGACTGTTGGCGTGTTTTCGCTCGTGAATTAGAAAAGAAAGGGGAAGCGTTGCTTCCTCTTGAAATGACTCTTGAGAAAAACATGCCTATCGGTTCGGGCCTAGGTTCAAGTGCCTGTTCGATAGTCGCGGCATTAGATGCGCTAAACCGCTTCCACGGTGAACCACTGGATGAGACTGAGCTTTTGGCCCTAATGGGTGAAATGGAAGGGCAGATCTCAGGTGGTGTCCATTACGACAACGTTGCACCGTGTTACTTAGGTGGCGTGCAATTGATGTTGGAAGAGCTAGGCATCATTAGCCAAGAAGTACCGTGCTTTGATGACTGGTACTGGGTAATGGCTTACCCTGGTATCAAAGTCTCGACGGCTGAAGCACGAGAGATCCTACCATCTCAGTATCGTCGTCAGGATATCATTGCTCATGGTCGCCATTTAGCGGGCTTTATTCATGCGTGTCATTCAAATCAGCCAGAGCTAGCGGCAAAAATGATCAAAGACGTGATCGCTGAACCATATCGTGCGAAACTGCTACCTGGGTTTGCCGATGCTCGTCAGTATGCGGCGACCGCAGGCGCTTTAGCTACCGGCATTTCTGGTAGTGGCCCAACACTATTTAGTATTTGTAAAGATAAAGATGTCGCTGAGCGTGTCGCTCGTTGGCTCGAACAAAACTACGTACAAAATGAAGAAGGATTCGTCCATGTTTGTCGCCTGAACAAACAAGGTTCGAACGTAACAGGAAGTGAGCTATGAAGCTGTACAACATAAAAGAAAATGACGAACAAGTTTCCTTTGGCCAAGCCGTGCGCCAAGGGTTAGGCCGCAATCAAGGTCTATTTTTCCCGCAAGAATTGCCTAAGTTTGATGATATTGATGCTCTATTGGCAGAAGATTTTGTTTCACGTAGTACCAAAATCTTATCAGCACTGATCGGCGATGAGCTGGCGAAAGAAAAAGTAAATTCAATGGTTGATGCAGCGTTCCAATTCCCTGCACCAATTAATAAAATAAAAGATGGCGTTTACGCGTTAGAGCTATTCCATGGTCCAACGCTGGCGTTTAAAGACTTTGGTGGCCGTTTTATGGCTCAGTCGTTAGCAGCGGTTTCTGATGGCGGAAAAATCACTATATTGACGGCAACGTCAGGTGATACTGGCGCTGCAGTTGCGCATGCGTTCTACGGCATGGAAGATATCAACGTTGTTATTCTTTACCCTAAAGGCAAAATCAGCCGACTGCAAGAAAAGCTATTTTGTACGCTAGGTAAAAACATCCACACGGTTGCGATTGATGGCGACTTTGATGCGTGTCAGGCGCTAGTGAAGCAAGCATTTGATGATGCTGCGCTACGTGAAGAAATTGGCCTGAACTCAGCAAACTCAATCAACATTTCGCGTCTAATGGCGCAGATCTGTTACTACTTTGAGGCAGCTTCTCAGCTAAGCAAAGAAGAACGTGAAAACCTTGTTGTATCGGTACCAAGCGGTAACTTTGGTAACCTAACAGCTGGCTTGCTAGCAAAAGCACTAGGTCTACCGATCAAACGCTTTATCGCGGCAACCAATGAAAATGATACGGTGCCTCGCTACCTAGAAACAGGTAAGTGGGATCCAAAACCAACCGTTGCCACAACATCGAACGCGATGGATGTGAGTCAGCCAAATAACTGGCCGCGTATTGAAGAACTATGTCAGCTGAAAGGTTGGGGCTTAGATACGCTAGGTAAAGGTAAAGTGTCTGACGAACAAAGTGCTGATTCGGTACGTGACCTAAAAGCGCAAGGCTACCTATGTGAACCACATGGCGCGATTGCATACCGCTTGCTTGATGAGCAGCTACAAGAAGGTGAAACGGGTCTGTTCCTATGTACTGCGCACCCAGCGAAGTTCAAAGAAGTGGTTGATGAGATTCTAGGCTCAGATATCGACTTGCCAGCACCGCTTGCTAAGCATGCAGCGATGGAGCTTCTGTCTGAAGATCTAGCCAATGACTTTGACTTACTAAAAGAAGTTTTACGTCGAGTGCAGAAGTAATCTGCGAAGCTTGAATACTAAAAAGGTCACCTTGGTGACCTTTTTTGTTTCTGCAGGTTATTACCTAATAGTCATTCCATAGAGTGACGAAGGAGCGAGTAGGGAATCTCCAAATGTATTCGACTTGCTTTAAGAGATCCCAATTCGTTCGTTCCTCGCTCTTGAGGATGACTCTAAAAATAAAGGGTTGGCAGTGTGCCAACCCTCCAACAATCCTTGTTTAACGATTCAGTGCAAAAGTAGGCAGTGATAAGTGCCAACGAATCGCACCCAAGCGAATCAACAGGGTTGAAAATACACCAGCCAAGAAGGCGGTATCACTGTCACAGCCCATCGCCAATGCTGTGGTATGGAATACGCCACCAATGATACAGGCGGTGGCGTATACTTCACTTCTCAGCACCATCGGTACTTCCCGAGCGAGAACGTCGCGAATAATACCGCCACCACAACCGGTAATAACACCCATAATAATTGCCACCAAAGCAGAGTCTTGATATGCCATGGTCTTCTCTACACCAATGCCGACAAATACTGCTAAGCCAATCGCATCGCATACAGGAAGGATCCACCAAGCGAGACGCTTTGGTCGTCTAACAACAATCATTGTCAGTAAGCAAGTGATGAGGATCGTCCACAGGTAATTGGTGTCGGTGATCCAAAATACAGGAGTAGCGCCTAATGCCATATCACGAATGGTGCCACCACCAATGGCAGTTACACTGCCCAATACCGCAACGCCAAAAGGATCCATTTTTAATCGGCCTGCAAGCAGGACACCTGAAATGGCAAAAATTGCCGTACCGAACAAGTCGATAACGTAAAGCAGCATGGAATCCATGTTACTAAAATCTCTTACTAAATATGGGAACAAGAAGTGAGGAGGAATTGTACGAGATCTTGTAGTTAAACGTTAGCGTTTTTCCCTTGTGGTCTCGAAATGCTCACAAACTTGCTCAATCGCATTCAGTGTTCGTGGCGTAGGACGGTTAATCCAATCGGAATTAAGTGACCAGATATGGTTGTTTTGCACCGCTGATAACTGTTCGCGCCATTTTTGCCACATATTGCCATTTTCGATGGCGTGCTCAGAGGTAAAGATAACGTCAGGGTTTTGGATGATCACTTGTTCCATTCCGACCTGCGGGTAAGGGGCAGCACTATGCTCAAAAATGTTTTCGCCACCACAGAAGCTAAACACTTCGCTCGGCCACTTTCCTTTAGCGAGTGTGATAATCGGCTGCTCACTAAGCTGATAGAAGTAGCGTACTGGGATATCAGTTTGATACTTAGCTTTTAACTCTTTTAAGCTCTGTCTGAAGTCGTTTGCTGCTTGTTTACCAACACTTGGGTCGTCTGAGTACTGACTAAGTTGCTCTATATTATTCGCGATATCTGCAAGTGAGTCGGTCTGAGAGTAATAGATCTCAAAGCCGAACTGCTCGAGTTTTTTAAGCTCTCCAATTGGGTTACCCGCTGGCCAAGCAATGATTAAATCAGGTTGCAGAGCAATGATGCGCTCAATTTTGATTCCTTGGTAGTTGGACACCTTCTCAATGTTTTTAGCTTGCTCAGGATAATCACTACGCTCACTGACAGCGACCAGCTTATCGCCAAGTCCTGCGGCAAAGGCGATTTCCGTTGCATGTGGCGCAAGGCTTACGACTTTTTCAACCGTGGCTGCATGAGCGGTTGAAATAGCAATGGTCGTTAGGGCGAAAAGGTAGCGTAGCATTTAAAATCCTTGGTAGATGAGGCCCATAATAAGGCTTTGAATTACAATCCAAGCGAACATACGCCAAGCGAGTAATTTCTGCACTTGGGCAACATGAATCGCGGATGGCGCAATGCGTCCGCCCAGTTTCGCTCTGACCGCTTTGTGCTGGTTATAGATAGCTGGGCCACCTAAAGAGAGTTCCAGCTTTGCGCCAACGGAAACCAATAGCCATGCAGGCCCAGGTAGCGGCCAAGATTTCGCTTGCTGTGAGATAAGCTGCGCGGTTTGCTTAGCTCGGTGGCCAAGGGCAATCATAATGGCAAACAGGCGCATCGGGATAAAATCGAGTACGGCGACAGCGCGTATGGCAGGAATGCCAAATGGGGAAAACTGTTGTCTTGATGGAGACCAAGCTCGCGCCAGTTCAACACTCATTCGATACAAGAATGCCCCAATACCGCCGCCGATGGCGTACCAAAATAGCACCCCGACCACATTGCGTCCGTAAGACATGATCAGCGTTTCTGAGCCTGCTTTACCCAAACCAAGCAGTGAAAGTGAAGCAGTTGAACGATTGACGATAGGTTTGATCAACATCTTGGCGTGCTCTTTGTCTTCTCGAGCTAACGCCGCGACAAATTGAGCAGTGAACTTATCGGTATTGCGCCAGTCGATGGCGAGTAAGAGAAAAGCGAGTTCGAACAGTTGAGGTTGCCACACCAGAGGCTTGAGTGCGATTAAGACTATCAACATCGGCAGTAGCATTAATAGCCAAGCTAAAGTGCCTGAAATGATGCTTTGCGAGTAATTGCTATTGTTATTAACTTTATCTGCCAGTTGTTCGGCAAATTTATGCCAGAGTATGGCTGGATGCGCTTCGCGTGGGAAAGGAAGAATGAGGTGAAACAACAGAGCGCCCCATAATACTAGGAGCGCTCCATTTGAGTAAAAATGATTGAATATATCTTCCATGATATCGCTTGTTTTCCTTCAGAGGCTTATTTCAGCAGCTCAACCATTTTAACAACCATCTCTGATGAGCTTTTAGCCGCTAGCGGTAGGAACTCATCGAAACTCATGCCTGCTTCTTTGTCAGCAACATCAGAAATAGCGCGTACGACAACGAATGGAACTTTGAATTGGTGACAGGTTTGCGCGATAGCTGATGCTTCCATTTCAACTGCCACGACAGAAGGGAAGTTCTGGCGAATGAATGCTTGACGTTCTGCGCTCGCGATGAAGGCATCACCAGTACAAATTAGGCCACGTACTGCATGAGTATCTTTCATTTGCTCTAATGCTTTTTCAGCCACATCCATCAGTTTCTCGTCAGCAATGAATGCTGCTGGCTGCTGTGCCATCTGACCAATTTCATAACCAAAAGCAGTTACGTCAGCATCGTGGTGACGAACTTCAGTTGAGATAACCACATCACCTACGTTTAGGCTTGAATCAAAACCGCCGGCTGAACCCGTGTTGATCACCACGTCTGGCTGGTACTCATCAAGTAGGATAGTTGTACCCACAGCTGCTGCTACTTTACCAATACCTGATTGAAGCAAAACAACCTCAACACCGTTGATCTGACCAGAGAAGTAAGTACAACCCGCTTTGCTAACTTCTTTACGGTTTTCAATTGCTTGTTTAAGAATGGAAACTTCTTGCTCCATTGCACCAATGATGCCGATTTTCATAGAGAATCCTGTTTATTCAAATAGGTAGGTTTTATTGGCCTAAGTGTAACAGAAAAGGTTTGGATGCGGGAACGCAGAAAAGCGACCAAATTCAGAGTTGGGAAGTGTTATACCATGGAGTGATGAAGGAGGATATGTCATTAAATGACTCAAAGAAGCTATTGCTTAACTTCTAGACATCTCATATAATTCGCGCTCCTCGTGTCGGCTGAATCAGAGATTGGCTGGCACAATGTTTAACTTACTCTTATTTAGGAGAGAATTATGTCTCTGAATGCAGAAACTAAAGCAGCAATCGTTGCTGAATACGCTCAAGTTGAAGGTGATACAGGTTCACCAGAAGTTCAAGTAGCTCTACTTACAGCTTCTATCAACCACCTACAAGGTCACTTCAAAGCGCACAAAGGCGATCACCACAGCCGTCGTGGTCTTCTACGTATGGTTTCTCGCCGTCGTAAGCTTCTTGACTACCTGAAAGG
>Ga0209379_10000631_pt1 | contig 27003 bp, 27 predicted proteins | sample tdDd001_FD_187124 | JGI IMG/M metagenome (GOLD analysis project Ga0209379, IMG submission 187124) | Marine sediment microbial communities from the Atlantic coast under amendment with organic carbon and nitrate - tdDd00.1 (SPAdes)... | ecosystem: Environmental > Aquatic > Marine > Coastal >...
GCGAATCAGCGGGCTGGGTCGTTCCGTGGTGGGTGATCAACGGTTCAATACCGCGAAAGCCAATATTGAAGCGGCGAGGGCGACTCTGCTTGCTTATGGGCTAAACGATGATGACATTGGTGCGTTGAAGGCCAGCGGCGTAGGTAGTCTCGGTGAATACACGCTCAGGGCTCGCGTGGACGGCGCAGTGCTGACCGATGAGTTTGAGCAAGGACAAAGAGTTGAGGCAGGCCAACCGCTGGTGACTCTGGCTAATGAAAGCGAACTTTGGGTAGAGGCTCACCTGCCAGCAAACTCCGACATTGTCCTTAAGCAAGGAGCAGAAGCGGAAGTAAGAGTTGCAGGTCGTGTAGCTGTGGCAACGGTATCCCAAGAAGCTCATACCATTGACGCTGTGACCCGCACGCGGATTGTTCGGTTGGAGCTGGACAATCCTGAAGATCGTTTTCATCCCGGAATGTTTGCAGATGTGTATTTCCTTTTTAAAACCAAGGAGCCGGTACTTGCGGTGCCGGAGAGCGCCTTGATGCGAAGGGCCGATGGCGACTGGACGGTCTATGTGGAAGAGGCTGAAGGGGAGTATGAGCCTGTGGAAGTGGAACTGGGCCGCTCAATTGGCGGACTCCGTGAAATTTCCGGCCTGACTGCAGGCCAGCGGATTGTTTCGCGGGGCGCATTTTTTGTGGCCTCTGAAATTGCCAAAGGCGGCTTTGACCCACACAACCACTGATTCCGGGAGCCATTATGTTCAACCGAGTTGTCGACTGGGCGGTTCAGAACCGCCTGTTGGTTCTTATTGCGCTAGCAGTGCTTATCGCCACGGCCGCGTTTCAGATCCCAAAACTGAATCTTGATGCCTTCCCTGACGTTACAAACGTCCAGGTCGCTGTTAACACAGAGGCGCCCGGACTTGCGGCTGAGGAGGTCGAGCAGCTGATCACCTATCCCATTGAAGCGGTGATGTATGCGTTGCCGGATGTTGAGGAGGTTCGATCCATTTCCAAAACCGGGTTGTCCGGTGTCACCGTGGTCTTTAAAGAGGGCACGGATATCTATTTCGCGCGTCAACTGGTGTTCGAGCGGTTGCAGGCCGCGCGGGAGCTGATTCCGGACGGGGTCGGGGTGCCTGAAATGGGCCCGAATACGTCCGGTCTCGGCCAAGTCTACCAGTACTTGTTGATAGCGGACCCGAATTCGGGGTACGACGCAATGGAATTGCGCAGCTTGCACGACTGGCTGGTCAAACTGTTGCTGATACCGGCCGAAGGGGTTACAGAAATCCTGTCGTTTGGCGGAGAAGTTCGCCAGTACCAGGTGAACCTGAATCCGGCTCGAATGTTGTCCTATGACTTATCACAGAATGACGTCATGCATGCCCTGGAAAACAACAACTCCAATGTTGGGGGCTGGTATATGGGCCGCGGACAGGAGCAGTTGGTTATTCGCGGTATGGGATGGCTGGGCAATGGCGAGCAGGGGCTGGAGCAGATCCGTCAGGTACCCGTTAAAACCAGTGACGGCATCACAGTAACCGTGGACGATGTCGCTCAGGTGGGACTTGGCACTGAAATTCGCCAGGGTGCGGTGACCATGACCCGGAAGGACGAAGACGGTCAAGTTGAACAACTGGGTGAAGTGGTTTCTGGCATTGTACTCAAACGAATGGGGGCCAACACAAAAGCCACCATCGACGGCATCGAGGCTCGCATTGAGCGCATAAATCAGGCGCTTCCGAGTGGGGTTCGTTTTGAGCCCTATTACAACCAGGCGGATCTGGTGACCAAGGCAGTAGAGACGGTGACGAATGCGCTTTTGTTGGCTTTTGTGTTTATTGCGATTGTGCTTGCTCTCTTCCTGATGAATCTGCGAGCAACAACGCTCGTGCTGCTTTCAATACCGATTTCCATCGGTATTGCCCTGATGATCATGGCCTGGTTCGGTCTCTCGGCCAACTTGATGTCTCTGGGCGGCATTGCTGTGGCAATTGGCATGCTGGTGGACGGCTCTGTTGTTATGGTCGAGAACATGTTCAAACATCTGACGCATCCCGATGCTGAGCATGACGCCCATCGAGATGAATTGATTGAAAACGACCCCGATCCGTTGGACGCGTCACACGATGATCATGGCATTGCGCTCAGACTCCAGGAAGCCGGCCGGGAAGTGGCGCGCCCCATCTTTTTCGCCACGGCGATTATCTTGGTCGTTTTCATGCCTCTGTTCAGCTTTGAAGGTGTGGAAGCCAAGCTGTTCCAGCCAATGGCGATCAGCATCATGCTGGCCATTGTGTCCGCTGTGATCGTTGCTCTGATCGTCGTGCCTGCGTTGGCTTCGTTTGTGTTTCGCAAGGGTATCCGGGAACGGGAAAGCTTCGTTTTAAAACCTCTTGAGAAGCTTTATCGCCAGGGCCTTGACTGGTCGCTGAAACACACCCGATCTGTTGTCGGTGCTGCCGCTGTTCTTGTGGTGCTGGCGGCCCTGGTCGTGCCGCGACTCGGCACTGAGTTTGTCCCTGAACTGGAAGAAGGGACGATCAACCTCCGGGTGACGCTGGCCCCTTCATCAAGCCTTGATACGGCGATTGAAGTTGCGCCAAAACTGGAAGCCATGTTGATGGAATTTCCAGAAGTGACTTACGCTCTGTCCCGGGCTGGTCGAGCAGAAATAGGGGGCGACCCGGAGCCCGTCAACAACATAGAGATCTATATTGGCTTAAAGCCAACTTCGGAGTGGACCAGCGCCAGTAATCGCTACGAATTGCAGGCCCTGTTTGAGGAGAAGCTCGAACAGCACCCGGGGCTACTGTTTAACTTTTCTCAGCCTATCGCGACTCGGGTTGATGAATTGTTGTCAGGTGTTCGTGCGCAGTTGGCCATCAAACTCTTTGGCCCGGATCTCGACGTACTGGCGGAGAAAGGCCAGCAGATTGAAGCGGCGGTCCGAACAGTTCAGGGAACACGAGACGTCGCCATGGAGCAGATTGCTGGTGAAGCGCAGTTGGTGGTTCAGCCTGACCGTCAGGCACTCTCCCGGTACGGACTCGCCGTGTCTGATGTGATGAGTGTCGTCCGGGATGGACTGGGTGGTGCCGCCGCAGGCCAGATCATCAACGGAAATGAGCGGTACGATATCTATGTGCGTCTGGCCAAACGTTTCCGGGAGGACCGGGATGCCATTGCCGATCTCAGGTTACAAGCGCCGTCCGGGGCCTGGGTGAGACTCGGTGATGTGGCCGATGTGTCTATTGAGTCCGGCCCGCCTCAGGTGCGCCGCGATGACGTGCAGCGCCGTGTGGTCATTCAGTCCAATGTGCAGGGTCGTGACATGGGCAGTGTGGTTGCCGATATTCAAGATACCATCGCGTCAGAAGTGAACCTTCCCCCCGGCTATTCGGTGGATATTGGTGGTCAATTTGAAAACCAGCAGCGAGCTCAGAAGCGATTGGCCATTGTGGTTCCTGTATCCTTGGGTCTGATTGCGTTGTTGTTGTACTTTGCTTTCAGTTCGGTTGGTCAGGCGCTGCTGATTCTTGTCAACGTACCGCTTGCTGTCATTGGTGGCGTCTTTTCACTCTGGATCTCCGGCCAGTACCTTTCCGTGCCCAGTTCCGTTGGATTTATCACACTGTTTGGTGTGGCGGTGCTTAACGGAGTCGTTATGGTCGAAAGCATCAATCAGCGAATACAGGATGGGTTAAGCGTGGATGCCGCGGTGTTTGAAGGTGCCGTCTCCCGTTTGCGTCCTGTCTTGATGACAGCAATAACCTCGGCACTCGGTTTGATACCGATGCTATTGTCGACGGGCGTGGGTGCGGAAATCCAGAAGCCATTGGCCAGCGTGATTGTAGGTGGTCTCGTGACTGCGACTTTCCTAACGCTTTTTGTTTTGCCGGCTCTATTCACGCGCTTCTCAAGGGCTAAACTCGATGATATGCAACGGTAGAAAAGAGGTGGAAATACACAGTTTTGATCGCGAGCAGGGGAGGGTAGTCCCTCCGTCATAGCGGGGCGGAGGAATTATGGTTGTGCTCTACTCTGGGAAAGGAAGCACAACTGTAATTCTGGCGCCCCCCGTTTCTGAGGGGCCAATGTTCATCCGTCCGAAATTGTCTTCTAGTATTTCGGACACGATGGACAGTCCCAATCCAAATCCAGAAACGGTTTCGTCAAGCCGGGAACCTCTATCCATCACTTTTGAGGCCGCTTCTGGAGTAATCCCAGGGCCGTCGTCTGCAACTTCTATCGTTAGCCCGGAATCGGTCTGGCTTATTGAAACGTCAATCTCAGCCTGACTCCACTTCCCGCCGTTTTCGAGCAGGTTACCGAATAACTCTGATAGGTCCTGACGCTCCATGGGCCAACTGAAGTTATTCGGCAAGGATGTATTAATACGGAAACTCTTATCGGGAAAGATTTTTTCCATGACAGAAATGACGTTGTTCGCTATTTCAATCGGCAAACATGTTTGCCCCATCTGCCTGCCGGAGATATCTGCCTTGCTCATGCGGTAGTTCAAGGACCGGCTTAGATCCTTTAGGTTGGAGGTCATGAACTCTATGTCGTCGCGGGACGGAGGTAATGAACCAGTGTCTGACAAGATTGCGAGATTGGCAGAGATCGAGGTCTTGACCATGTGAGAAAGATCGGAATTGAGGCGGCGATGGCGGTCAAGGCGACGACTTGCTAGTTCAAGTAGGTTATTGAACTGTTTGATCAGCGGACTGAACTCCTCTGGTGCGTCAGGATTCAAACGAGGTTGTTTGCCAGATTGCAGTCTCCTCATGTCTTCCTTGATGTGTTCGATCGGTTTCAAAGCCAGGTAAGTAGTGGTGCCTACCAGAGCCAAGAGAACAACAAGTAATATTGCGGAGGCAGCCAGCAAGGTCAGGTGAGCCCCACTGGATCGCTCAGCTAGTCCGCTTTCCATTTCCAAGATGGTGATTGACGAAAGCGAACTATCAATTCCGACACCACGTTTTAATCCGAGAAGGCGATCCGCACCGTGGGATATTTCGACAAAGCCCGCCGGCTTTTCTGAGATCATACGCAACTTCGTTTGATTTACGTTGTTACTGGCAATGACGCTTCCATCTTTCATTTCAACAATGAGGGCGTGTTCCAGTAGCAATTGGAATTGATCGATCATGCTTCCGATCTCGTCGGCCGTCGGCATTTCGTTTGCAATGATGGTTTGAAAACTCTCCACCTCTTTGTCAAGACGATGTTTTCTGGACTCGTTCGAAAGCTCCTCTATCACATAGGTGTGTGAGAAAAAAATAAGCAGAAAATACAGGATGCTAAAAACCATGCCATATTGGAGTGCAGTTTTTCGGATGCTTTTCTGCGCTGTCATGAGGGTGCTTTTGTCGATTGAGCGGAAGGGTTCAGTTGAAAGCAAACAGAGGTGTTCCGGTCCGAAAGCATAGTTGGAATCGAAGCGTGCCGCAACGGGTGCGAACCTGAGGGAGGGCGGCTCTGGCCTTCAGATAGGTCTGGCCTAGTCTTATTTTCTCAGGCATTGAAAAATTAGGTTTAGTGTCATCAAAGCCGACCTGAATGGCTTTTGAGCTAGGGGTAAACGCTAAAAAAACGTTTCATCACCATAGATTTTCAAGTGTGTTTAAAGTTTCGATGTTCTACTGATCATCCGAGGCCATTGAATTTTGTCGGTCTAATTGGAATAAATATCGGAGCCGTTTTATGAAGAAAGTATCCATGATTCTAGTAGCTTCTTTCCTGGCAAGTGGTGCTTCAATAGCCCTCGCAGGAGGGCAAGCGGACAGATACAACGAGGCAAGAACCTATCCTAATAAGAGCATAGATGAACGTTCCTCCCAGTATCGTGTGGAAGAGATCGAGACCATCAAAAAACTGAAGGAAGAACATAGATTGATTAAAGAGTTGATTGGGGATCTTTTGGCAAAGCAATAACATTTATCGTTGTTTATTTGGAGCCAGGCGCGCAATTGCGTGGCTCCAAGATTAGTTTGATGATAGATTTTGTTAATTTTTCCAAAAACGGCGAAAGTCGCGCTTTAAGGCTGATCAATTTCGAAAAAAAGACAGAGTGCAAAAAGTTGGAAATTTGCATTCTTTACTCAGAGTTTTTTTAGTAGTATTCATGACCAATTAAGACCTACCTCTATTTTCCTAATAGAACCATATCTTATCTCGAATTTTTGCGTTAAAAATATTCTACTTTAGTGATATTTTTATTTCAGTTTTTGTTCCTATTTGGTGCGCATTATTAATAAGTGCACTATCGTCGAGCAATGCGAAACTATGAAGCAAAATGTTCATTGCATTGAATGATTAAATATTCAACGGATTTTATTAACTATGGACCTGATTTGACAATAATTGCTCATAAACTAAGTCTCTAAAAGTTGGCGCAAAATATGCAGTCATTGTAGATGCGTTATTCGATGCGCAAATAACTAAGCTGTCAAAATTTAAGGTGAAAACGATGAAAAGACGTATCTCGACTAAGGATTGTTTGCTAAGTGTTGGTTTGCTCGTAACCCTCCAAGCGGTCCCGTTAATTGCCAACGCTAATGTAAGTGCAAATTTAGGTGTAACAAGCAACTACTTATTTCGTGGTGTGACACAAACAGATGGCTCAACGGCGACGCAAGGCGGGCTTGACTACGAACATGCGTCGGGGCTTTATTTTGGCGGCTGGGGCTCCAATGTGGATTTCGGCGATGGGACGAGCTATGAGCTTGATCTTTATGCTGGCTTCTCCGGTGCAATCGAGGATATTGGTTACGATGTTGGGTACATTTATTACTCTTACCCTGATGCTCCTGAATCTATTGATTTTGGCGAAATATACGGAGAGTTGAATTACAGCATTGCATCTATAGGTGTTGCTTACACAGCAAACAGCGACGTAAGCGGCGATGGGCTGTTCGTTCAAGGCGATATCTATTATTACGCATCTGTTGATGTGCCGCTGGAAGACGATTTCAGCACAGGTGTTTTGATTGGCTATTATGATTTCACTGATGATAGCAAGGCGTCTATTGGCGAGGCGAGCTACGGACATGCAGCTGTCAACATCACCAAAGATGCGGAGAGCTTTGGAGCTTTTAGTGTTAATCTGGAGTACGCTGATATCGATTCAAGTAACGCACTTGGTTCGGTCAATTCGGACGACCCGAAGTTTTGGCTGGGCTGGACTAAGTCCTTTTAATCTATTTGGTATTTTTCACCGAAACGGTTAAACATTGAGAAAGCTGGCCCGGTCTTTGGGCCAGCGCATTTATCTGGCGAGCCTTGGCCCTTGAGGAAAAATGGTTAAATCACAGTAAAATAATTTAACCTTCAACCCCTTTTTGAAGAGGATCTCTTGCAAAGAAATATCCTTGTCCTCTCAATGTTTTTATTCGTTTTTTACCGAGTATCTTTCTGAGCCTAGCTATGTAGACTTGAACGACATTTCTGGTTGGGCACCTTTCGATATTATAGAGTGCTTCAACAAGTTCGTCCTGCGAGAAGACTCTGTCAGGAGAGCGAAGAAGGCATTGTAAAAGGCGGTACTCCGTTGCGGTTAGTCTGAACTCTTTATGATCGGGAGTTGTTAGGGTTCTATAGGTTGCATTAAGTTGAAAGCCATCCACGATAATCTTATCAGTTGCTCGCCCGTCTTTTCTTCGTATTATGGCGCTAAGTCGAGCTTTTAGTTCATCGAATTCGAAGGGTTTTGGAAGATAATCGTCTGCGCCGGCATTCAAGCCCTCAACTCTCTCTGTCCAGTTGGAGCGAGCAGTTAAAATAAGAATAGCCTCATCTTTGCCACCGCTTCTCCACTTCTGCATCAAGGAAAGTCCGTTCTGGTCGGGCAGTCCGATATCGAGTATAATCGCCTGATAACTGCATGTTTCTACGAAAGAATTGGCCTCTGCGCCGTTTTTGGCTACATCAACAGTAAAGTGTTCCTTCGCAAGCCAACCAGAAATTTTTTCTGCGAGTATCGCGTTATCCTCGACAATTAGAACTTTCATCTATGAACGCCGTTTCTGGATGTTGGATGATTTTGGTCGCCACCTATCTCGTGCGCAAATCAAAATAGCTCAAAAATGGATTTCAAGCGACGCGGCATTTCAACAGACGAACCTGAATTCAGCTTGAAAAGCACATTACCTTTCGGACAGGTTGGCAATCCACAAAGCATGGGCTGAGGCAAGTTGGTCTTCCACCGTTTATCGTGACAGATGCACCAAGTGTAGTGGTTCAATGATTCCGGACACCAACGTAGGTGGTAATATCGCCACCATAAACGAGGTGTCTGATGACCAGAAAGCGACGTTCTTTTTCTCCGGAGTTCAAACAGGAAGCAGCCAGCCTGGTGCTGGATCAAGGTTACACGATTCCCCAGACGAGCGTGTCCCTGGGAATTGGTGAAAGCGCTATCCGGCGCTGGGTTAACCAACTGACCGAGGAGCGTGACGGTGTCACCCCGAAGGGCAAGGCGTTAACCCCGGAGCAGCGCCGTATTCAGGAGCTGGAAGCCCGCTGCAAGCGCCTTGAGCAGGAGAAAGACATACTAAAAAAGGCTACTATGAGTTCAACCGGTCAACGCAAATATACTTTGTAGCTTCTCCACAGGTGTTAGGTAGTCGAGTGTTTTCCTCGGTCGTTCATTCAGCTTCCTTGCAAATTCATTTAACTGCTTCTGGGAATAGCCCGATAAATCGGTCTTCTTCGGGAAGTACTGGCGCAACAGACGATTGGTGTTCTCGTTGCTGCCTCTTTGCCAGGGGCTCTGCGGGTCACAGAAATAAACCTGCATGTCGGTCGCAAGCGTAAATTTCCTGTGGTTACCCAGCTCACCTCCTCGATCCCAGGTCAGGGTTCTCTTCAACTCCTCGGGGAGTTGGCCGACTTCCCGACAAAGCGCCGAAACAACGCTTTCCGTATCTTTTCCGCCGACATGAACGAGCATCGTAAATCTGGACTGCCGCTCTACTAGCGTCGCAATATGTGAGTTCTTGGATCCGGATATCAGGTCTCCCTCCCAATGGCCAGGAACAGCCCTGCCTTCAACCTCTTTTGGCCGAGCACGGATAGAAACTAAATCTGTGATGCTGGTGCGGGATTCTGCCTCTTCAGAGCTTCTGTGCCGTGATCGACGCATACCGCGTCTTGATCGGAGGTGTTTGATAAGTTCCTTCTTCAGAACACCTCGGGCTTGAATAAAGAGACTTCGGTAAATCGTTTCATGGGACACATGCATCGACTTGTCGTCCGGGAACTGGCGTTTTAGCCAGCCTGCTACTTGCTCTGGAGACCAGTCAAGGCTCAGCTTTTCGGCAACGGCTGCACGGAGGGGCTCATTCAATGCGAGAAGGCATTTTTTCGGACGTCTTGATTGGGTCCAGGCACGCCGATCTGCCACGTTCGCCCTGTACCGACTTCTTCCTCCGTTACGACTGACCTCTCGACTGATGGTTGAGGCAGACCGTCCCATCGAGTCGGCAATCTGAGTCAATGTCAGTCCCGCTGAGATGCCTCTTGAAATCTCTTCGCGCTCAGAGCTACTAAGCACCCTCGCCGACCTGGAACGTCTCAGAGGGGCAATGCCGCCATGTATGGCGAGCATTCCAGTAATCGATCCAGCATGCTTCCCAAGGGCTCTGCCAATCTCGCTAAGCGACTGTCCTTTCTTCCATCGAGCCCATAGCTCCTGCTTCTGCTGGTAGGTCAGCCCTCTGGTCTTTAATACTTGCTGCGACATTCTGAAAGCCCCGATAGTTACCAGTGTGCATTATGTTGCACTGACCGGTTGAATCTACCACCGCTCTCTTGATGTCGGACGACATGAATCGTACGCGCTGATAGACCAGTTGAGTGAGCAAATGCCTGTTGAAATGGTCTGCAATGCGTTTGATATAAGCCGTTCCAGCTATTACGAGTACCGCCAACGGCGGAAGCACGTGGATGTTGAGCGTCTGGCCCTAAAGGCTCAGGTAAACCGCCTATTTACCAAGAGCCGCAGCTCTGCCGGCAGTAGAACGATCAAGGGCATGCTCAATGACGACGGCGTTGTCATCGGGCGCTTCAAGGTTCGACGATTGATGAGTGAGCTGGGGCTGATCTGTAAGCAGCCGGGTCCTCACGCCTACAAGCAGGCGACCGTTGAGCGACCGGATATCCCGAACCATCTGGCTCGTGAGTTTACGGTAGACCGGCCGAATCAGGCGTGGTGTGGTGACATCACCTACGTATGGAGCGGCCAGCGGTGGAGTTATCTGGCTGTCGTTCTGGATTTATATGCCCGACGCGTCGTTGGTTGGGCGATGTCATCCAGCCCCGATGCCGATTTGGTGGTCAAAGCTCTAGACCACTCCTGGGAACAGCGTGGTCAACCAGAAAAAGTCATGTTCCACTCGGATCAGGGAAGCCAGTATGCCAGTCGAAAGTTCCGTCAGCGGCTCTGGCGCTATCGAATGACACAAAGCATGAGCCGACGTGGCAACTGCTGGGACAACGCACCGATGGAGAGGCTGTTCCGGAGTCTGAAATCTGAATGGATACCGGCCCTGGGATATCGAAATCTGCCTGAGGCCAAAAAAGATGTTGGTGGCTATCTGATGGACTACTACAACCAGCAAAGACCTCATACGTTCAACGGCGGCATTTCTCCCGTTGCAGCAGAGGAAAACCTTAAAATACTGTCCGGGATTAGTTGACCACTACAAAGGGGTTCTACCCCGTTACTGCGCACCTTTCTAAAAAGAGTCCGAATTTCTTCTAGGGAGAGTCTTGGTCTATCTGTCTGAATATCCGCTTTGCGACCAAGGCATGCTCCGGGCCCAGCTAAACAAAAGCGAACGTTCGATTTTATCTTAATAATTCGATAGAAACGCGTAAACCGCTACAGGACTTAGTCGAAAAGCTGATTTTACCTTCATAGCGAGTCACTATATCTCGAACGATAGCAAGGCCGAGACCGTGCCCAGGTGTTTGCTCATCTAGCCGCAGACCCCTTTGGCCCAAACTGGCTAAATCCTTGTGATTAACCCCTGGGCCATCATCAGCAACAACTATTCGCTTGAAGCCGCTGCCTTGTTCCACAGAAAGCTCTACGCATCTCGAAGACCATTTGCCAGCATTGTCCAGTAAGTTGCCCAATACTTCATTAAGATCATGTTCTTCTATCGGCCATCGGCTGTCTTCAGGCAGAGAACTCGATAGTTCAAACGACTTTTCCGGATATAAACGACCGAGCATCCACAAAAGATCCCGTGCCTGTTTTATGGGGTAGGCGCTTTTCCCAATCTGGGGCCCTGCAAAACGGCTTCGACGCATTTCAGCCTCTAATTGCCTATCGATATCGCTTAGTCGCTCCACCATCTGGTGCCTAAGAGTAGTGTCGAGGGGACGTGTGTCGTCTTCCAGTATCTGCCGGACGGCTGCGATGGGGGTTTTGACGCTATGAGACAGGTTTGCGAGAGCGTCCCTGGAGCGCTCCAGTCGCTGATCTAAGGAGTCCAGCAACTGATTTAGTTGAAGAACCAGCGGGTGGAACTCCTCTGGCGACTGAACGTTGATTCGGGAGATCTCTCCGTCCTGGAGTCTTTTTAATGCGGCTTTGAGTGTGACAACCGGTCGCATGGACATCGTGATACCGAACCAGAGCACGGCGACCAAGAGCATAATCAACAGAACTGATACTACGGCGGTCCAGGCATGAAGTGCAGCTTGGCTGCGTTTCAGCGCACCCAGATCTTCAGAAACGATTACGACGATGGGTGTTTCACCGACCTGAAAAGACTTTCGGTAGGCGAGGATGTCTAAGGGAGTATCAGTGGTTTCGGCATCTTCTACGCGAACGGTTCCGTCTTCTTCGTTTTCAATCAGAGGCGTTAACAAGGGCTCCCAAGTATCGGGTGAAATGATGGTCTGTTCGGGTGTATGTATGGCAAAGGCATGATGAAAAACATCCTGGAAATAATCGCCCGTCTGGAGAGTGTCAACTTCACCATTCGCGTCGCGAATCTGGTGTTCAAGGAAAGCGACTTCATCTTTCAGTCGGCTTTCAACGAACTCCCGGGACATTCGGTCGAGTAGCAAACCATGGACCAACCACGCTATCCCCATTAGACCAATTCCGGCGGGCAGTAACAGCGCAAGCAAGGTTCCTTTTACGGATGCAGGCTTTTTAAGGAATCGCATTAAAAATGTACCCCTGGCCGCGTCGTGTTGAGATGGTTTCGCTGCCCACTAGCTTCCTTAACCTCCGAATATACGCCTCAATGACGTTTTCACTCGGGCTATCATTCAAGTTGTAAAGCTGTTCCATTAGTTGTTCTTTGGAAAAGACGTGGCCAGGGCGGCTCATCAAACAACGTAGCAGCCGGAATTCGGTGCCGGTAAGTGTATGTTCCACGCCGTCGTCCATCTTGAGGCTCTGGCGGTTTTCGTCCAGTTCAAAGCGGCCGGCTTTAACCTGAGCATGGACCCTTCCTTCACTACGACGCACGAGTGCGTTGAGGCGTGCGATTAGCTCTTCTGTCTGAAAAGGTTTTGCCAGGTAATCGTCTGCCCCGGCTTTTAAGCCGTTAACCTTATCCTGCCAATCGCCTCTCGCGGTCAGAATCAAGACCGGACAGCTGACGTGATTCGTTCGCCACTTTCTCAATACGTCCAGCCCGTTGCCATCAGGTAGACCCAGGTCCAGAACAACAGCACGGTAATCCTCTTGCTCACCCAGAACGACGGCTTCTCGGGCACTGGGAGTTGTATCAACGCTGAAACCTGCTTTTCCCAACTGCCTGACCAGACCCTCAGCAAGCAAGCGGTCATCTTCGACAAGCAGTAAACGCATGAGTCTTTCCTTCTCTGTATGGTCCGCAGTCGAAAGTGTGACTGATTAACCTGAATTCAGCCTGAACGGAAAATAGTTCGAGTTTTTCAGAAAGAATTCAGGTTAGTGAGAGAAGGTAACAACCGATTCTGGACATTGCTCAAGATTGGGGCTCAATCCAGCAGTGTTTTCGCGATTTTTATTTTACAGAGGATAAAAAGATGAATGCATCAAAACTATTCGTAGCGGGTATGGCGTTTTCAATGTCGGCAACAGCGTTTGCGGCTGGCGCCCATGATGGTGGCCACGGGCACGGCGCTACAAGCGGTGAACCTGGCAAAGCGTCGGAGGCCAGCCGAACCATAACTGTCGAGATGTACGACAACTACTACGAACCCGAAGAAATCAGTGTAAAGCCGGGTGAAACCGTTCGCTTCGTGGTGGAGAACAAGGGAAACCTCGTCCATGAGTTCAATGTTGGCACTCCCGACATGCACGAAGCTCATCAAGAGGAAATGATGATGATGGTTGAGCATGGCGTCATCCAGGGCGGCAAGCTGAACCACGACATGATGAATATGGATATGGGGAATGGCCATTCCATGAAGCATGACGACCCGAACAGCGTGTTGCTGGAACCCGGCCAAAGCAAAGAAGTGATTTGGAAGTTTTCTGATAAAGGCAATATCGAATTTGCCTGCAACGTTCCGGGCCACTATCAGGCCGGGATGTACGGTGAGGTCAATTTCGAGTAACTCGCTTAACTGAGGTCCGCAAGCGCGGGGCTGAGACACGTTTCTCGGCCCGGCTTCAATGACGTGTAGTTTGGAGTAACACAGATGAAAACACGCTTTTTGACAGGGCTTTTGAGCCTGCTGATGCCAGCCATGGTTATGGCCGGTGAGTACGACCTTACGGTCGACCGGGTTGAAATTGATACCGGTGATTTCGTCAAGGAGGGCATTGGTTACAACGGGGCATCCCCCGGGCCCGTGATGCGCTTCAAGGAAGGCGAAACGGTTCGGATCAATGTCACTAACAACCTGGATGAGATGACCTCTATCCACTGGCACGGATTAATTCTCCCGTTCAACCAGGACGGCGTGCCCGGCATCAGTTTCCCGGGCATCAAGCCAGGGGAAACCTTTACCTACGAATTCCCGATCCAGCAGGCGGGCACTTATTGGTTTCACAGCCACTCTGGTTTCCAGGAGCCGGACGGCGCTTACGGAGCCATCGTTATCGAACCCGAGGGGCGTGAGCCGTTCCGGTACGATCGCGAATACGTGGTTCAGCTGACCGACAAACACCCGCACTCCGGCGACCGCATCATGCGGAACCTGAAGATGATGCCGGACTATTACAACCGCGAGCAACAGACCGTGGGCGAGTTCTTCTCGGACGTGTCCGAAAATGGCCTGATGAACACCGTCCGAGACCGCATGGCCTGGGGCGATATGCGCATGATGAAAGCGGACGTTGAGGATGTGCAGGGCTTTACGGGCCTGATCAACGGTAAGGGGCCGGACCAGAACTGGACCGGACTCTTTGAGCCGGGGGAGCGTATCCGGCTGCGTTTTATCAACTCTTCCGCGATGACCTATTTCGATATCCGAATCCCCGGTCTTGATATGACCGTGGTCCAGGCCGATGGCAACAACGTTCAGCCGGTTAACGTGGACGAATTCCGGATTGGTGTGGCCGAAACCTACGACGTGATTGTGCGCCCGAAGGATGAGCAGGCGTACACCATTTTTGCCGAATCCATGGGACGTTCTGGCTATGCCAGGGCAACACTGGCCCCTGAAGAGGGTATGGAAGCGGCCGTGCCGCAACTGCGCGAACCGGCGCGCCTGACCATGGCTGACATGAGCGGTATGGCCGGCATGGACCATGGCAGCATGGCCGGAATGGATCATGGCGACATGAATATGAGCAGCTCAGAGGGGATGGGCGGAATGGATCATTCTTCGATGGAGGGAATGGACCACTCGAATATGAAAGGAATGGATCATTCCAACATGGAAGGCATGGATCACTCTGGTATGTCCGGCATGGATCACGGTTCCATGGCGATGGGTAAAAAAGGGGGGCCAAGCGATCCCTTCTATGCCAAGGGCAGTGGCCTTGTACCTACAGCAGCCAATGGCGGTAAGTTCTTGTCATACGCTGACCTGAAGGCTCAGGATCCGTTGTATGAACTCCGCGAGCCAACCCGCGAAATTGAGCTTCGTTTGACCGGCAATATGGAGCGGTATACCTGGAGCATCAATGGCGTCAAGTACGAAGATGCCGATCCGATTCGCCTCAAATACGGTGAGCGGGTCCGCTTCAAGTTTGTTAACGAAACCATGATGACTCACCCCATGCACCTGCACGGCATGTGGTCCATCCTCGATGTTGGCGCAGGCCAATGGAACCCGATCAAGCACACCGTTAGCGTGAACCCGGGAACTACGGTGTATATGGAAACCGAAGTAGACGAACCCGGCCAGTGGGCATTCCACTGCCACCTGTCCTATCACGCGTCTGCAGGTATGTTCCGCAAGGTGATTGTTGAAGGTGGGCCAGAGTCGACGCAGGCCAAAACAGACGTGGCGGCTGAAGAAGGAGGTGAGGCATGAGTTTTAACCGATCACTTGTTGCGGCCAGTTTCCTTGCCTCTATTGGACTCTCAACGGCGGTGACAGCTCAGGAAATGATCTCCGACACCACCGCTCGGAAACAGCCACTCACAACCTGGGGTGTTCAGTTCGAGGAATTTGAGTACCGCTACAGCGACGATGACGAGGAACTGGGCGTCTGGAGCGCCGATGCCTTCTATGGCACCGATGATTTTAAAGTCCGGCTGCTCACAACCGGTGAATATGAGATAGAGGAGCAGGCCTACGAAACATTGGAGAACCAGTTGGTCGGCCAGATCCCCATCTCCAAGTTTTTCGACGCCAAAGCGGGTGTTCGCTTCGACACCCCTGAAGGACCGGATCGCACTTATGCCGTACTGGGTGTTGCAGGGCTTGCACCACAATGGTTTGAGGTTGATGCTAACCTGTATGTGAGCAATGAAGGTGAGACGTCCGCTGCGCTGGATGCAGAGTATGAATTATTGCTCACCAATTATTGGATCCTCGCGGCAACGCTGGATGCGACGGTCGCATTCAGTGAGGATCGGGAGATTGGCGTTGGCAAAGGTCTGGTGTCCACCGAAGCCGGACTGCGTCTGAGTTATGATTTGATTGATCGCGCCTTCTCACCCTATATCGGTGTGGTGCATGAACGAAATTACGGTGATACTGCGGATTTCGCTGAAACGGACGGCGGAAGCACAGAAGACTGGTTTGCCGTGATCGGTGCGCGCATCGCATTCTGACGTTGATGCTAAAGGGCCATGGGGAAACCTCATGGCCCTTTTTCGTGTAGGATTTGATGTAACTCAAATCCACCGAAAGCATGTGTCCATTTTCAGTCGCAGTTCAGGTTGAAGTGTTTTGATACAGGGAGAAGTCATCAGGAAGAGAGGTGTCAACCCATGACCAAAGCACACAAAGCAACCAACCAGGAGCAGTTTTTGTTGCGCCGAAAAATGACCGTCAAGGGGCTTGGAGAGGATCAGTGGGAGGGGCTCATCCACGATCTGAATCACCACCCATGCGTTGATTTCGCCGAGCGTAAGCCAAATGGCACATTGCAGGTGACGTACGATGGAACCCACTGGTCCGTCGATGAATTACTGGAACTGATCAAGGCTTACGGTGGCCGATTGAAAACCGGATGGTGGACCCGGCGCAAACTGGCCTGGTACCGGTTTACCGACGACAACGTCCGGGCAAATGCCAAGCATGAGCCGTTCTGCTGTTCCAAGATTCCACCCATGAAAAAATAAGAGGAGATTGAATGAGCAGGGAGGAAGATCGAAGCACTCGCTACCAGGAAGGTAGTCTCACTCTGCCAGGGACGGTGATGCTGGGTACCGGCGTCATGATTGGCGCCGGTATTTTTGCTCTGACCGGGCAGATGGCGCAGATGACCGGTGTGCTATTCCCGCTGGCCTTTCTCGCTGCAGCGGTGATTGTGAGCTTCAGCGCCTACTCCTACATCAAGATCTCCAATACCTACCCGTCCGCCGGCGGTATCGGCATGTACCTGCACAAGGCCTACGGAAACCGGCTGCCAACGGCTTTCAACGCCCTGTTGATGTATTTTTCCATGGTGATCGCCCAGAGCTTCCTGGCCCGCACCTTTGGCTCTTACACCATGCAACTATTCGGAGGGGACGAAAGCGGCCGTATGGTGCCCATTCTGGGAGTGGCATTAATCCTCGTGGCTTTCGTGATCAACCTGCTCGGCAATCGGATGATTCAGGGGGTGGCTTCCTTTATCGGGATCCTGAAAATCGGCGGCATACTGATTTTCGGTCTGGTCGGGATCTGGATTGCCGACTCAGTCTCGGTTGATTTTTCGGAGCCCGGTGAAGCCGGAGCGCTGGGCAACTTCCTGGGCGCAACCGCACTGGGGATTCTGGCGTTCAAAGGCTTTACGACCATCACCAACAGTGGTTCGGAAGTAATAGACCCAAAGCGAAACGTCGGGCGCGCCATCGTGATTTCCATTGCCGCCTGCGTGGTGATCTACACGCTGGTGGGCTTCGCGGTCGCCAGCAACCTGTCACTGGCTGAAATTATCGAAACGCAGGATTACTCCCTCGCTGCTGCTGCGCGTCCCGCTCTCGGCGATTACGGTGTCTGGTTTACTGTCGCTATTGCCATGATGGCCACGGCGGGAGGAATTCTGGCCAGTGTCTTTGCTGTGTCCCGCATGTTGGCCATGCTGACGGAGATGAAACTGGTTCCTCATCGGCATTTCGGGATGCCCGGCAGCATTCAGAAACACACACTGGTGTATACCGTTGTCCTGGGTCTGATTCTGACCGCCTTCTTTGACCTGTCACGCATTGCTGCGTTGGGTATCGTGTTTTATCTGATTATGGACATTGCCATTCACTGGGGTGTGCTCCGTTATCTACGCAAAGACATTAAGGCCAACACCTGGGTACCAGCAACAGCCATCTTGTTGGATCTTTTGGCGCTGGGCGGTTTCGTCTGGGTAAAGCTTAATACGGACCCGTTCGTCATCAGCGTGGCAGTCGTGACCATGATCGTGATTGCAGTATCCGAGCAGATTTTCCTTAAAAGATCACCGGAATCGGCGCAAGCGAAACAGGGAGAGAGTCATGCGCATCATCATTAATCTGAATCAGGAAGAGAGGCTATTGCCATGATGGGAGATAACATGTTCGGGAATACCATGTGGGCAGGCCACTGGCTGTGGATGCTGGTGATTGCCATTGTGGTGGTCATTCCGGCTTGGCGTATTTGCCAGCGCACCGGGTATCCGGGGTGGATGGGTGTGCTGATATTGATCCCCATCGTCAATCTGGTTCTGCTGTATTTTATTGCATTTGCAGACTGGCCCGCCGACAAAACAGGAGATCGCAATGGCTGAGCACCATCACGCCCATGACCACGATCACCACACCGATAAAGAACCTGGCGAGCACACCGCCAAGGATCCGGTTTGCGGCATGGCAGTGGATCCGCATACCGCGGAACACCGCAGCCAGCATGGCGGTAAAACCTGGTACTTCTGCTCGTCGCGTTGCCAGTCCAAATTCGACGAGGACCCTGAGCAGTACCTCGATTGGGAAAAGAAACAGCAAGAGCCGGTAGCGCCGGGCACTATGTATACCTGTCCCATGCACCCCGAGATTCGGCAGCAAGGGCCAGGGGACTGCCCAATCTGCGGCATGGCCCTGGAGCCCGAGCAGGTAAGCCTGGACGACGGGCCTTCGGAAGAACTCAAAGACATGACCCGCCGATTCTGGATCGGCCTGGTGCTGGCCCTGCCTGTACTGGTGCTGGAGATGGGTGGGCACCTCACCGGACTCGATCACATTATAGCCCCGCAGATGTCCAACTGGATTCAACTGGTGCTGGCAACGCCTGTGGTGCTCTGGTGCGGTTGGCCCTTCTTCGTCCGGGGTTGGAAATCCGTGGTTAGCCGTAACTTGAACATGTTTACGCTCATTGCCATTGGTACCGGCGTCGCGCTGATCTACAGCCTGGTGGCGACCCTGGCGCCGCAGATCTTCCCAGGCGCCTTCCAGCAGGAAGACGGGTCGGTCGCCGTCTACTTCGAGGCGGCTGCTGTCATCGTGGTGCTGGTGCTGCTGGGGCAGGTGCTGGAATTGCGCGCCAGAGAGAAAACCTCTGGTGCCATCAAGGCCCTGCTGGATCTGGCACCGGCGACGGCCAGAAAACTGGACGACGATGGCAGCGAATCCGATGTGTCGCTTGATCAGGTCAAGGTGGGCGACCGCCTGCGGGTGCGCCCCGGTGACAAGGTGCCGCTGGACGGCGAGGTGCTTGAAGGCAGCTCCAACGTGGATGAGTCCATGGTGACCGGCGAGCCCCTGGCGGTCAGCAAGAAATCCGGCGACCAAGTGATCGGCGGCAGCATAAACCAGCAGGGCAGCTTCATCATGCGGGCCGACAAAGTTGGCCGCGATACCATGCTGTCCCAGATTGTCCAGATGGTGGCCAGCGCCCAGCGTAGCCGCGCACCGATCCAGGGGCTGGCTGACAAGGTAGCAGGCTGGTTTGTGCCGGCAGTTATTGTGATTGCTATTGTCGCCTTTATTGCTTGGTCCTTCTTTGGACCCGCACCGCCTATGGCGTTCGGGCTGATTGCAGCGGTCAGTGTTCTGATCATTGCCTGCCCTTGCGCACTTGGCTTGGCGACGCCCATGTCCATCATGGTGGGTGTCGGACGCGGTGCTCAAAGTGGCGTTCTGATTCGCGATGCGGAAGCCTTGGAGCGTATGGAGAAGGTGGACACCGTGGTGGTGGATAAAACCGGCACGCTGACAGAGGGCAAGCCGCAAGTCACCCGGCTTGTCGCGGCCAACGGGTTCGATGACAGTAGTCTCATGCGTTATGCAGGTGGCCTGGAGAAAGGCAGTGAGCACCCACTGGCTCACGCCATACTCGATAAAGCCAAGGGCATGGACCTGAAGCTTCCGGATGCGGAAGACTTTGACTCTCCGAATGGTAAAGGGGTTACCGGTCGAATAGACGGCAAGCGGGTGCTACTTGGTAACCGCCTTCTCATGGAGTCGGAGAATGTCGACACCACGCGATTTGACGGCGACGCCGACCAGCTCCGAAAAGATGGTGCTACCGTGATTTTTGCTGCTGTCGACGGAAACGTCGCAGGGTTGCTGGCGATTGCCGATCCGGTCAAGGAAACCACCGAAGCCGCTATTTCCGCGCTGCAAAAAGACGGCATCCGGGTGGTCATGCTGACCGGCGATAACCGCACTTCAGCTGAAGCAGTTGCTCGAAAACTGCATATCGACGAAGTGGAAGCGGAAGTCCTGCCGGAAGATAAGGGCAAGATCGTCCAGCGCCTGAAAGACGAAGGCCGTGTTGTCGTGATGGCGGGTGACGGCGTAAACGATGCGCCTGCACTGGCAACGGCGGATGTCGGTGTGGCCATGGGCACCGGGACCGATGTCGCCATCGAAAGCGCCGGCATTACGCTGCTACGCGGCGACCTGATGGGCATTGTCGAGGCGCGCCGTTTGTCTCTGGCGACCATGCGCAATATCCGTCAGAACCTGTTTTTCGCCTTCGTTTACAACTCCGCCGGTGTTCCGATAGCGGCAGGGGTTTTGTACCCGTTTTTCGGGATACTGCTGTCGCCCATTTTTGCAGCGGCCGCCATGTCGCTGTCCTCGGTCAGCGTGATCGTGAATGCGCTGCGTTTGAGGGTGGTGAAACTCGGGTCAAAGCAATGAACTTCTGAATCATTGGAGGTAGCTATGTCATACACAATCGATCGAGTTATCAAAGATGTCGATTTCGAGGACGTGGACAGAAGAGCGCGTCAGGCCCTCACTGATCACGGCTTCGGTGTGCTGACAGAAATTGATGTCAAAGCCACCATGAAGAAAAGCTGGACAAGGATATGCAGGCCTATCGGATTCTCGGGACCTGCAATCCTGGCATGGCCTGGGAAGCCATCGGTGTGGAGCCTCGCGTGGGTGCCATGCTGCCTTGCAACGTTATTCTTCGTGAGGTTTCGGAGGGCATTGAGGTAAGTGCAGTGGATCCATTGGCTTCCATGAGCGCCATCGATAAGGACGAGCTCAAGCAGGTTGCCGGGAAGGTCAGGGATATGCTCTCTGAGGTTGTGGAATCGATCTGAAGCCGGTAGAGGCGTCGATTTGCTGCAGTGCCTACGGTTTGCAATGGATTAGCGAATTAGCCAGGCGAGCGCATAGCCCAACTGAACACTGGAAATGCAAATAGGACTCCTCATTTGACGACGGGATACCTATTTGATGTCAGTCATATTATGGAGAAGAAAAAAGGAAAAAAGGAAAAAAGATATGGATATAAAGACTTTTGGACAACTGATCGACTGGACGCGCGATCTGCACTCACATCTGGCGAGCTGTCTGTCCCATTGCGCAACAAAGCACGAGGAAGAACGGGCCCGTGCGCTTTTGGATTATCTGGCAGCTCATGAATCGGAAATAGAGCGGATCGTGAACGAGTTTGAGCGCCAAGGGGATAAGAAGGCACTGGAAACTCGGGTGTACGACTACCTGTCCCATAATCCGATCAAAACTCATCGAACCTGCGACGAGCCTTACGCGAAGCTTGATTTTGATGGTATCTGCCGGGAAGTGTTCGACTTTCATGATCAGATTATTGATCTCTACAAAACGCTGATTGAAAAAGCCGAAATTCCAGAAGCAAAAGAGCTGTTCGAATCTCTTTTGGCGATGGAGGAAAATGAGTCGATGAGACTGGCTCGTCAGGTTGGCCGAATGCAGGATCTATGAGATCCGAGCACTTTTGCTGACGGCTTAATCCCTTTGAATGTTTCCAATTGAGGCTCACCTTCACACCTCAAAGACGGGCGCAAAGCCACCTCCCGGCGTTCGAAAGTTGGTGGCCTGGCCCTGGTACACACGGGCAGCGGCAAGCAGATGTTGCCCGGCATAGGTGTACAAACGGATATCGACCTTTCTGGTGGTGACCGTGCCATCCACTCTCAGGGTGCGTTCTCCGGCGGGAACGAAGTTCTGCGCGATGTAATCACCCTTCAGGATCTCTTCGAAAACGCGGCGGGTTAGTTTTTCGCCCCGATAGACGCCCTTGCTGCCATGGCCCGCTACCGGTTTGAAAAACAGTTTACGCCGGTTGCTCCACAACTCCGCCTCATCACTTGCTGAAACCAGCCGGGTCTTCGGTACAGCTCTATCCAGAAATCCTGCCTCGGTTTCACTCAGGCCCCAGTCGCGCAGGGTTTGGGCATCAGATAGCAGGATCAGGTTCCGTTTGTCGGCCATCAGCGCATGGGCGCGTGGATTGGGCGTGACGACCGCCGCGCCGTCGAGGTAGGCGCGCCTCAGCGCCCCAAGAGCCGGGGCCTCCAAGGCAAAATCCACCAGGCGGTTGTACACCATGTCGATAGGCTTGCCGTGGGCGCTCAGAGCGCCATCAACATACTCAAGCTCCGATGGGTCGAGGATCAAGGTCTCAATACCTCTGGCCTGGAATAACTGCTGGGCCAGTTTGAATTCCGGGAACATAAACTGGGATTCTGGGGCATCGTCCACAATGGCCAGGCAACCGGGCGTCGAGTCGCCACCTTGCCGTTGCCACTCCTGCTGGAACATGGCAAACACCGCGTCCTCGAACCCATCCAGTGCACGGTTGGTGCCAGCGGTCTGCTGGGACGGGTCACAGCATCGGTGTTGAGCCCGGGCCAATACCGTGTTCAGAAATGCGCCGCCGGCGTTGGTGTTGATTTCGATCAGCTGAGGCCCGTTCTCGCCCAGGTGAAAGTCGTAGCCCATGAAGGCCCCGATGGGGCCTGGATCAAAACCGGCGATGTCCGGCGCCCAGGACAGAGCTCTTTCCTTATAGGGCGGAAGCTCGGCTGCGAATTCGATCGCCTGAACAATCCGTTTCATCGTCGCGATGTCTGCCTGGGGAACGAAAACCGGTGTGTTTGAAAAGAGATGAAGGAGTTCAGGAGTCGTCGGCAGCTCGTTCCCAATGCCTGAAAACTGCTTCCGGAGGCTGTCAGTGAGCGCTTTTCGGTCAAGAGTGATGCAGTAACACTGCCGGTTGAGCTGGTCGGCGTGGGTTTTGGTTGTTCGCTGGTTTTCCTGGGGCACGTCTTGCATTGGTCGTCCATGGTCATTGTGAATCGTTCCACCTTGATTCTGGTCAAACGGATGCATGTTTCGCAACTGTTTTCAGGCCTGTTTCAGCTTGGTGTGATGGACTGCCAAGTAATGACCATGCCTGTTCGGGATCTTGCTTACCGGGCGAGGAAATCTTACTGAAACCCTCTGACCAAAAAGGCCACGCTATGAAACATTCGTTTCGCAAGCAGTGGATTGCTGGAATTACGGCCAGTGTCGCTATGAGTTTTTCGCTGATAGTGGCCGCAGACACGAACCGGGCATTTGTTCCCATGGGCACAGCGGATGCCGTCGGCGTTATTGATCTGGAAAACCGCAAGGTGACGTCGTCCATTGGCGGCACACTAAATACCCACGGTTCGGCACTGACCCCGGATGGCCGGTATCTGGTGGTGGGTAGTTTGTCGGCGCATGATCGTCAGGAGCCGGTTAATCGCCCCGAAGGCGTTTCAGAAGATGAACACGCCGCTCATCATGGGGGCGGGGAGTCTACTGAATTGGAGGCAGGGAGTACCGGGCTGCTCTATTTGGTGAACACGGCCACAAAGACGATTGACCGCAAACTGGAAGTGCCGGGGCCGGTGCACCATGTGCTGGTGACTTCCGACGGTCGCTATGCCGTTTCCACGCATCCTGCCAGTGGCAGTATCAGCGTTGTGGATCTGGATTCCGGTCAGTTGGTCAAAACTGTGGCGACGGGGCCGGCCCCCAACTATCTGGTGCAAACCGACGACGGCCAATCCCTTCTGGTCAGCAATACCGGTAATGGCACGGTCAGCGAAGTGGATACCGAGCACTGGTTCGTCGAGCGCAACCTGCGGGTTGGCGGCAACCCAGAGCATATGGTGCTTGCCCCCGGCAACCAGCGGCTCTACGTGAATGATGCTGCATCCGGTCAGGTTCTTGTCCTTGAGCTTGCCAAAGGCGCGGTGGCGAACCGGTACGAGGTTGGCGAGGCGCCCCATGGCGTTGGCTTGAGCGCAGATGGCCAGACCCTCTATGCCACCAGCCAGGGCGGCAACCAGGTGGTCCGGATTGAGCTAGCCAGCGGCGCCCGCCACATCAGGCCGCTGGCTCCTGCGCCCTATCATCTTGCGGTCTCTCCCTACCATGGCCAGCTACTGGTGACCAGTCGGGCAGAGAACAAGCTTTGGGTGCTCGACCCGGAATCCCTCGATGTGGTTGATGAGATCGCGCTGAGCGGCATAGGCCATCAGATATCCCTTGAGGCCCATTAGTACCCTGTTCTGACACTGGCTTTTTCGCAAAGGAACCGCTCATGGATCGACGCTTTAAAATTACCTTGGCAATGTTTGCCGTTATCGCACTGGTTTTACTCTGGGGAGAACACAAGGTTCATCTGCTTGGCGCCTTGCCCTGGCTGATACTGCTTGCTTGTCCGCTGATCCATATTTTTATGCACGGAGGGCACGGAGGGCATAACCACCAGGCAGAGCAACCGGGAAAGAGTGGAGAGCAGTGTGATGACTGATAGTGCATCGGATTATGGCCTTTGGAGCCTAGTGGTGCTGAATTCGGCGATTTTCATATTCTTCGCCTTCAGTTTTTTCAAACCGCAGACCCGCCGAGACTGGCGTTCGTTTGGTGCCTTCAGCGCGTTTCTGGTGGCACTGTTCACCGAGATGTACGGGTTCCCGCTGACGCTCTACTTCCTCTCCGGCTGGCTGCAGAGCCAGTATCCCGACGTGAACTGGTTGGCTCACGACAGTGGCCATTTGCTGGAAATGCTGTTTGGTTGGAAGGGTTCCCCACACTTTGGGCCGTTTCATCTCTTGAGCACAGTGTTTATTGGCCTCGGGTTTTATCTGATTGCGGCTGGCTGGCGTACCCTGTATGCCGCGCAAAAGGCAGGGCAGTTGGCCACAACCGGCCTGTATGCCCACGTTCGCCACCCCCAATATTCCGGCTTTGTGCTCATCATGTTCGGTTTTCTGCTGCAATGGCCCACGCTGCTGACGCTGGCCATGTTCCCGGTGCTGGTGTGGATGTACTCGCGCCTGTCTTTGTATGAGGAGCGTGAAACAGAAAAAACGTTCGGCTCCGATTGGCGGGCCTATGCAGCCAGAACTCCCCGTTTTATTCCTCAATTGAGGAATTTGAGGCGCAAGGAAATCGAGGAACAAGAATGATGCATGGGGCAACTATCTCAATAGGCGTTCTTGCGGTCGCACTAATCAGCGGCTGCGGTAAGACGGTGGATGACCGCTGGTACACACAGGCCCAGGTCGAGCGCGGCGCAGTGGTGTTCGACGACAACTGCGCAAGCTGCCATGGCGGCAATGCCCAAGGCGCTTTCAATTGGAAAAAGACCCTAAAGGATGGCTCTTACCCGCCGCCACCGCTCAACGGAACGGGCCATGCCTGGCACCATTCCTTCGACACGCTGATGGGTACAATTAGTCAAGGTGGCGCTCCCATGGGTGGGAAAATGCCGGCCTTCGCAGACGAGCTTTCCAGGGACGATCAAAAAGCCGCTATCGCCTATTTCCAGAGCAAATGGGACAAGCGGATCTATGAGGCATGGTCTGAAAGGAGTGGGCTCTGATTTCTCTGGGTAATCAGACGATTAACTCAAGGAGGCAGCGTATGAAATGCTTATGGGTGGTGGCTTTTCTAAGTGTTTTTCCGGGCAGTGCGCTGGGTGGTGCGCCCTCGGCGGAATCATTGATTGAGGGGATGGAGGCCACCCTGTGGTCGGACAGCAACCACGGCCGTTTCACCATGCGTATCGAAACCGAATACTGGACCTGGGAACCGGACCTGGAGGCCTGGATGGTTCGGCAGGTTTAAGATGGAATTATAGCGAGTTAATGCCGGTAGTCACATGGACAGGCACAGGGGTAATTCCTCTTGCACAATGGGTTTTCTTGCCACCGATAACGGGCCTGATTGTCAAATGGATGTTTCTTGGGTGGTTGACTCTGAGAGCCAAATGAAGAGGCATCGTGGAAGTGAAGTAAATTACTTTCTGTATTTTCAATATTTAATAAATAGTCGACTGTCGTTCTAAGAGACAGTCGACTACTGGTTATTCTCTAACACGCTGGATTTATTTAAGTATGATTGTGGTGTGTGTTTCTGACTGATATTTTTTGCTGCTTATTGACATTGGTCCCGTTCATTGATTTTTGAGATTGCATTTCTTTCATGCAGGTCATCATTCTGGTTTTTGCGTCGGCTGTTTTGTTCGGGTAAGTGCGCGCTTCATTAATTCGATCGGCCAATCCTGAATTGGCAGTGGCCATTGTAGAAAATAAAGTGGCAGCTGCGGCAGCGATAATGATTTTTTTCATGATGCTCTCCTTAATTACCTTAAACCGTTCAAGAAATTCAGTTCAGTTTCAGTTTTCTGTGATTTACTTGAGCGTGATCAGGACGTCGACTGCTCGAAGCCCGAGCCAGCCGACGCTTGCGTCTCCACGAGTTGACTTTGCCGCAGGAATTACCCTGCGGTATTTTTTTGCCTTTGTTTCAGAGCGTTGTGATAAGCCCGGCCTTCTTCCGTCATCATTTGCACGCGAGCCTCAAAGCCCCCTTCGGACATCGCATTACGTGTCATGTCTCTGTGCAAGCGCTGCATCTCTTCATTCTTAAGTATTTCTTCAATGGATGATTTTTCCATCATTTGGCTGTGCATGGCCTTCATGTCCTTATTGTCTGACATGTTGCCGGCGAGTACGGACGTTGAAACAGTAACTGCTGCTGCAAATATAAGTAAATTTTTCATTTTTACACCTCCTAGTTGGTTGATGAGTTAATTAAAACATCGGTTTCTGAATTGATCCTGAAAGAAACAAAAAAATTTAAATAAAGTAACTTTTTTCAGGAATAACAGTATCTTGATATAAATCAAATTGTGCATTTTCGTTCTGCAATTCAGTTTGGTTTCA
>Ga0209379_10000632_pt1 | contig 27003 bp, 26 predicted proteins | sample tdDd001_FD_187124 | JGI IMG/M metagenome (GOLD analysis project Ga0209379, IMG submission 187124) | Marine sediment microbial communities from the Atlantic coast under amendment with organic carbon and nitrate - tdDd00.1 (SPAdes)... | ecosystem: Environmental > Aquatic > Marine > Coastal >...
TGTGGTCCGCCAATGATGAACGCAGCCGTTATCGGCATGCTGAAAGATCTTGGTGTCGAAGACGAAAACATCCTGCTGGATGACTTCGGTGGCTAAATTAGCTGCACCCCAATAAGAAATTGGCTGATCCGCTTCGGGTCAGCCTTTTTTCTAAGTGGTTAAGTCGATAAGCAATACGATTGCGAATATTTACTGCAAAGCAAGGTACTACTAATGAATATTACATTAAAAACAAAACTGGTTTTAGCCAGTGTCGTTGCGATTGCCGTGACCGCAGTGTCATTTGGTTTTGTTTCGTATTCTGGCATGAAACAGGAAGCGTGGCGTGCCATTGAAAGTGAAAGTACCAATACGACGCAAGCTCATGCGATGGGCATTGGCAACTGGATGCTAGGGAAAAGGCTAGCGATAGAGGGCCTGAAAGACTCGATTGAAAATGATCAGTCACTCGATATTGTTTCGCATCTTAAACAGACTTATAAGTCAGGAGGGTTTGGATTAAGTTACTACGGGAATGTTAAGGGTGAAATGTTCCGCCAGGACCCGTCGCTCAATAAAGCGGGATACGACCCAAGAACCCGGGGATGGTATAAACAAGCATTTGCCGCCAATGACTTCATTACCACCAAGCCTTATGTCAGCCATACGATGAACACGCTGGTGGTGACGATGGCGGAGCCTGTCCGTAATAATGGTGAGATCATCGGGGTTGCAGCCTCTAACCTAGCTCTAGATGGACTGACTCAGGATGTCATTTCCATGCCGGTGTTGGGTGATGGTTACGCCATGTTACTCGATAGCAGTGGCATCGTTATTGCGCATCCGAATAAAGACCTAGTATTAAAAGATACCGTGGAAATTGGCCAGGGTTTTGCGCTGCAGAATTTGCGTCAGGAAATAAGCTCCAATGGCTTCTTTAAAACCATTGTCGACGGTCGGGAAAAGGCGGTGAAGCTCGAACGTATTCCGAATACAACATGGCTTTTGGTGTTTGTTATGGATCTCGATGTGCTTGAAGCGCCATTGAGAAACATGGTCTTGCAGCAAATGCTGTTTGGTTTGGTTATTTTGCTGGTGATGGGGGCCGGTACCGCGTGGTTTGTTAATCGCCAGTTGGCTGAGTTAGCCAAAGTTAGTGATGCGCTGTCTGATATTGCCCATGGCGAAGGTGATCTGACAGTGAGTATTGATACCCGTAGTAACGATGAGGTCGGAAAGCTTGCGTCGAACTTCAATGTATTTGTTGCACGTTTACATCAGATGGTCACACGATTAAGTGAAATCACTTTAGAGCTTAATCGTTCAGCAACCGATTCAGCGAATGCCGCCGCTCAGCGAAGCGAGAATATCCGTCAGCAGCAAGATGAAATCATCATGGTTGCTACAGCGGTTACCGAAATGGCAAGTGCAACCCAAGAGATTGCAGGTAATGCTGAAAATACAGCTAAAACAGCAGAACATGCAGTAGGGCTGACACAGGAAGGTCACAGTCAGGTGCGCCAAAGCCAGTCATCAATAGGTAACTTGGCTCGTGAGGTTGATAGTGCTGTGACTATTATCGAAGACTTAAACGATCATGCTCAGCGGATCAGTTCTATCTTGGCAACGATTCGTTCAATTGCCGAGCAAACAAACTTATTGGCGTTGAATGCCGCCATTGAAGCCGCTCGTGCTGGCGAACAAGGCCGTGGTTTTGCGGTTGTTGCTGATGAGGTTAGGGTACTGTCACAGCGAACACATACCTCGACGGAAGAGATTCAATCAATGATTGAATCTCTTCAATCAACGACGCAGCAAGCAGTCAGTGTGATGTCTGATAGTCACCATTCGGCTGAAACCAGCGTTAATGATGCTGATGAAGCAGGTGTGAGTATTGAAAGCATTGCCAGCCAGATTAATATGATTAGTGATATGGCGACACAGATTGCGTCTGCAGCAGAAGAACAATCAAGTGTAACTGCTGAAATCAGTCGGAATACAGAAGGCGTACAAGTTGTGGCAAACCAAATGTCGACAGAAGGCCATGCGGCAGCTCAACAAGCCGAAGGGTTGAAAACGCTAGCGGATTCTCTTGAGCAAGAAATCAAACGCTACAAGTTATAATCCTGTCTCTTAATAGTTAGGAAACATTGCGTTTCCTAACTATTCTCATCACATAAACTTTTCTTTGCGAATAAATCTCCCCTCCTTAAATGAATTCTGAGCGACCAACGGTCCTGGTCTCCTGGCGCCTTGCCGTAAAATAACGTGTATCTATAAATCCAGCAAAGTACAAAATATACTATTTAGTATATTTTGTACTTTGTGGTACATTGCTTGTATTCCAGTAACGAGTAAGTGAGAAAATGCATGCAAAGCCATCAAACTGATACTGTTAACCATATGGTTAAGCCATTGATCCTTAATGACAAAGAAGTCCGCACTTTATTGCCGCAGTTAGATATTCAATTTCTGATGAAGTCTTTGTTCCAAGCTCTGGGGCAGAATAGTGCCGTTCAGCCGCCGCAGACGGTGGCCCTGTTTCCAGATAATAAGGGGGACTACATTACTTACCTTGGCGTGATGGCCAAAGAGGGCGTCTTTGGTGCCAAGCTTTCTCCTTATCTGGTTACAGACGAGCAGCCGATCATCACGGCGTGGACGAACTTAATGTCAATGCAGACAGGGCTGCCATTATTGTGGTGTGATGCGGGTCAGTTGACGGTTGAAAGAACGGCGGGGACAACTGCATTGGCGATCAATCATCTGGCTCCGAAAAACAGTCGTCATTTGGCACTGATTGGTGTGGGAAGCGTTGGTCTGGCCCACCTTAAGCATGTGATAGGGCTTCGTGAGTGGCAGACAATTACTCTTTATGCGCCAGAACTGGACAACGACTTAGAGCGGCAGGCAGAACTAAAGGCACTAGATTCTCGAATCCATATTCCAGGTTCAGTGGCTTGCTGTGTGGAAAATGCAGATGTGATCATGTTGTGTACATCTTCTGCTCACCCGGTCATCTCGCTAGATGATATCAAGCAATCGGCGCTTATCACTTCTATTAGCACGAATGCCGTTAATGCCCATGAAGTACCGCCAGCTCTTCTTAGTCATGCCGATGTGTTTTGTGATTACAAGCAGACAACACCTGCCAGTGCCGGTGAAATGTGCCTTGCCGCGGCAGAACATGATTGGGACAAGTCACAGATCATGGGTGATTTGGTCGATTTGGAGGCAGGGACATGCCCTCTACCTAATTATGACAAGCCAGTGTTTTTCCGCTCGATAGGGTTAGGGCTAGAAGATGTTGCTATGGCTTATGGTATATGGCAACTAGCAAATAAAGAACAGTGATCACGAAGTCTTACGAGACAATTGGATAATAAGGATAGGTTATGCGAATCAAAGAATTTGGTGTTGAGATTTGGATGAACGACTACGAGAACACGTGCCGCTATAACTTGGCGGAGACCTGTGTTGAGTCGTTAACCGTGGAACAGTTACTGGATATGTCAGGTAAGCGTGACAGCATTCTTGAAGAGTTGCTGCCGATGAAACTGACCTACGGAGCCATTGAAGGGTCTGATCGACTTCGCGATAACATCACTGAAATGTACCAACAACAGCAGCGGGAAAATATCTTGATCACCCATGGTGCTATCGGTGCCAATGCCCTGGTTCACGAAACCTTGGTTGCTCCAGGGGATCGAGTTATCTCGGTTCTGCCTACCTATCAGCAGCATTACTCCATTCCTGAGAGCTATGGTGCTGATGTGCAAGTACTCAAGCTACGGGAAGAGAATCAGTTTTTGCCTGATCTGAGTGAGCTGAAAAAACTTGCGACAGAGAATACCCGCTTGATTGTGATCAATAACCCGAACAACCCAACGGGTGCGTTGATGGATGAAGCCTTTCTTAAACAGGTTGTCGATATAGCCCGTTCCTGTGATGCCTATTTATTGTGTGACGAGGTGTATCGGGGAACGGATGAAGATGGTGACGGCTTTACTGCCTCCGTCGCTGATATGTATGAAAAGGGGATCAGTACCAGCAGTATGTCCAAGTCTTTCTCTTTGGCAGGCTTACGGCTCGGCTGGATCGCAGGGCCGCTTGAAGTGATTCAGGCTGTCTGTATTCACCGGGACTACAACACTATCAGCGTCGGTATGTTGGATGATCATTTTGCCAGTATTGCGCTAGAGTGCCGTGATGCCATCCTTGAACGCAGTCGTCGTATTTGTAAGGCCAATCGCGCGACTTTGGATGCCTGGGTTGCAAAGGAGCCTTTGATTTCTTATATCAAACCCAAGTCTGGCACCATTGCCTTGCTGAAGTATGACTTTGACATGTCTTCCCGTGAGTTCTGCGTCAGACTCCTTGAGTCGAAAGGCGTTATGTTTACTCCTGGGAGTGTGCTGGAAATGGAGGGTTATGTCCGTATCGGTTATGCTAATAGCCCGCACGTGCTGGAAGAAGGGCTGGCGAAAGTCTCCGAGTTTCTTGCCGAACTTAAGATCTGAACCTGAGTTTAAATTTTCGTGAATTAAACAGAGTCGCCCTCAGCCAAATATAGCTATGACTGGCTGAGGGTGAAGGTGTCTTATATCTTATTTTTTATTTCGCGTAGATAGTTGAAAACTGTCGCTCGGCCCATACCCAGTACATTCGCAATATAGTCGGCTGAGCTTTTACCTTTAAATGCTCCTTCCTCATATAATGCTTCCACCAGCACTCGCTTATCTTTTCTGGAAAGGGTAGGGATCGTTAAATTCATATTGGCTAACCACAAGTGAATAAAGCTGTTGACCTTCTCTTGCCAGTCATCATGAAACAGCTTTTCCGGTTGCGGGATCAGATTTTTCATTGGCAGAAGGAGCTCCAAGGCTTCTCGGGCAGCTTCAATCGGAGCGGTACTCATATTAATACATAGCATGCCGATGGGAGTATTCTGGTCATCCCGTAATACAACACTGGTTGAACAGATTTTCTTACCGTCCCAATTGAGTTTCTCGTACGGTCCGATCACAGCTTCCGTCTGCTCAAAATTGACGTCATCCAGAGCGGCTGGATCGCCGATGTTTCGCTTAGAAATATTATTGGCGATATGTACCACACTCTGACTTTCCAGATCATGGATGATGACTTCGACATAATCAGAGAACAACAATGCGATGCCGTCAGCGACAGACGCATAACGGTGTAAGAGTAACTCAGCATTCGTTTGCATTTTTTACTGTTTCCCCTGACTGGTAAAGCTCAACAACCCCAAATAATGGTGGGCATACTACCGAGCTGCATCATTTTTGTATAGAGGGAGTTGCCTAGCCTGCTAGATCAAAGGTTTGATTAAAAGTCTCATAAGCTAGTTCATTATTAATGTAGCTAAATAATGGACTAGCTTAATAATTTCGCTCACAAAAACGCAACATTTAAATGGCTGTTTGTTGATAATTGGTTGGGGGTATCTAGTTATAGGTTTAAGGCTCGACTGCTCGATACCTGCTTGAGTTTTAAGTGTTTAGTAGCTGAATTTCGAATGCCGCTGCCAACCGAGTAGCAAATATCCAATGGTGTGAAATAGTATGTGGCGGCTTTTAGATACAGGGAGTGAATCAGCTGTGACTGAAATGGACAATAGTCAGCAGCAGGTGGTCAACATGGCGGAAGATGTTAATCAAGCACTGCCATTTATTACCGAAAAGGTAGCTTGGGTCTATAAGTATTAATCTAACTGGTTGGGTGAACAATTATTATCAATTTGAATCATGGTTTCGCTGCCATTAGACTGCAAGGATCAGGGATTGTTTGGATGAAGGCTACATGACGCAAGCGGTTAGAAGTGTTCTGGCAATAAGTGATTTAGGATCAGGTCTGGAACGCTCCGAGCGTGATTACTTGACCCTAACAATACGGCAAGGGGAGCATTTGGCTATTTCAGGCCCATCAGGGTGTGGTAAAACTAGTCTATTGCAAGTGCTTGCCGGATTACGACCGGCTGTTAGCGGCTCATTCTTCTGGCAAGGAAGACCTGTAGACGCTGAATCATTGTCTTGGTGGCGGCAGCAGTTTTGTTATTTGCCGCAACAAGCAGTGATGGGAGCAGAAGATATTGGTGAGGTGCTGCGTATTCCGTGGCGCTTGAAGGCGATGACGTCCACGGTACCAGACAATAAGCAATGCCAGTCAGTTCTTGAAAAGCTAGCCCTCCCGCACCCTCTGAGTCAGCCCGTTGCCCAGCTGTCTGGCGGTGAGAAGCAACGACTGGCGATTGCCAGAGCAATATTGATGGCACGACCGTTATGGTTGCTTGATGAACCGACATCCGCCCTGGATCCGGATAGCCGAGATAAGGTTATTGCATTGTTGTCCGAGCAACCCCTAACAATGGTTTCTGTCTCGCATGACCCGGTTTGGTTGCAAGCTTGTCAGTATCAACACTTAATGGAGGCAAACCATGGATAATGCATTGAATATTAGCAATTTTGCATTAGGTGGCTTCTATCTGCTGCTGTTGATCCCTCTTTTTTTATTTCACCGTTGGCAGCTTGGGCTTAGTCGAGCGCTGGTTGAAGCAGCACTGCGAATGACACTACAACTTGCAGTTGTGGGTCTGTATTTACAAACACTGTTTGAGTTTCAGAATTTGGGGCTAAATGTCCTGTGGTTATCCGTGATGGTGATCGTCGCCGGATACAGTATTTGTCGCCGGGCTGAGGTCAAGCTGAAGATGGTTATGCCAGCCGTGATAGCCGGTCAAGTAGTGGCTTTACTGGTAATCTTGCCAGCATTATTGGCTGGCGTTATCCAGGCTGAACCTTGGTGGCAGGCTCAGTATATGATCCCGGTCGCCGGGATGTTACTCGGTAACTGCCTGACGGCGAATGTACTGGCGATCGAACGTTGGTACAGTAGCCTGCGGGAAAAACAAAATGAGTATCAGTTTTATCTTGCGATGGGCGCGCCGGCTCCGGTGCAGCCGTTTATCAAAACAGCGGTAAAGGCAGCGTTGGCACCTCAGCTGGCATCAATGACCACCCTCGGTATTGTTAGCCTTCCGGGAATGATGACTGGCCAGATCCTGGGCGGCACCGAGCCGTTGTTGGCTGTTAAGTATCAGCTCGTGATCATGGTGGCGATATTTATCTCTGCGACTTTGTCTGTCGCCACTTCATTGGCTGTAGTGAGTCGATATGCCTTTAATCGCTATGGGCAGCTGACCATTTAATATGCTGATTTTAATATTTATTCTGGTCATTTTAAATGGTATAGACGGAAGGTATATTGCGAGAGGGTAATTGCCAGAAACAAAATGATATCATTTGTTTTTTGAATGGGCTTTATTTTGTAAAAAGGAAAGGCGAATAATGCCATATTCCCCTTTATGCAATGGGGAATATAGTACTGTTTGATATACTTTTGTCGATTTTGAAGTTAGCGCAGTTGATTTCTTTTTTTATTTATCCTGTTATGTGTTTCTTTTTATTAATTATTTAAAAGTTTTAGATTGAATCTAGGAGTTCTTTGGAATCATCATTGCCATTGAGGAAAGCTTCATTAAGCCAATAGGCCCCTTGCTCAATCTCTTCCTGGCTGCTAGCCGCTAGAAGCAGGTTAGCCCCCAGCTCGTATTGGGCTTCAGATTCGCCGTTTTGAGCAGAACGTTCGAACAGTGTCAGGGCTCGTTCTTCATCTTTTAGGCAGTGTTTTCCTTGCTGGTAAAGAGATGCGAGATAGAGTTGTGCGTAGCTGTCATTGAACTTATCACCTAGCTCTAAATAAAAAATCGCATTATTATAATCATTTACATCAAGATAATATTGATACAATACTTCTGCGATGTCTGCATTATCAGATGAGGCATTTTTTAGCTTATATAGAAATTCATCAGTGACTGAAGAACTTGTTAATTTATCTTCAATTTCATCGATGGATAAATTTGTCGTATTGTTTGTCATAACCTAGCTCAAATATTAAAGTGAGCAATGAAAATAACAGATCAAAAAAAGATAATAAAATAATACCAAATATTTAAAAGTGATATTAAATCAATATGCTAGTTTTTGCTTTTTGTAATTTATTTGTGATTTCAGACGCTTAATTAGTCGTAAAAATGAGGAGAAAATCACGAAAAAAGGATTGTTTGCTGGTTTTTTATACGATTGCGGGTGTCTCCTTCTTAGAGAAGGCGGTGTTCGGCAGAATTTTGTACACTAGAGCGACGAACTTCCTCTGCGGATTAGCTATGACCATTTCTACCGATATTTTGCGTAAAGTTGCTCAGGTGACGGGAGCCGAGAGCATTGCCGAAACGCAGTTGATCCAATCATTGTGGGGAGGATACGGTGAACTTTTTCGAGCCTCGCTAAATAACTGCCGGCATTCGTCGGTGATCGTTAAGCATATCAAGTTGCCACAGCCTAAACAGCATCCTCGAGGCTGGAATACGGCGATATCACATCAACGCAAGCTGACTTCTTATCAAGTGGAAGTAAACTGGTATCAGAATTTTGCTAACGATTGTTCCGAGCAAAGTCCTGTTCCGAAGTGCCTGTTTGTCGAACAGCAGGATAATGAAATATTACTCGTTCTTGAAGATTTGAAAACGCTTGGTTTTACTGAGGTTTATAAGGAAGTCGGACAGGTTCAGGTTAAAGCTTGTCTTAGCTGGCTGGCCTATTTTCATGCTTATTACCTTGATGTCGAACCGGATGGCTTGTGGGAAATAGGGACATACTGGCATCTGGACACTCGACACGATGAGCTGGCGGCATTGACTGATAGAACGCTTAAAGATTCAGCAGAGGAAATCGATCTTACGCTCAGGCACAGCCGCTATCAGACCTTGGTGCATGGGGATGCCAAGCTTGCCAATTTTTGTTTTACGCCGCAAGGCGATCGTGTTGCCGGTGTCGACTTTCAGTATGTAGGTAAAGGGTGTGGCATGAAAGATGTCATCTTGTTCATCAGTAGCAGTGTTTCTTTTTCCGAGTGTGAAGCGCGCGTGCCTGGCTTGCTTGATTATTATTTTTCTGAGCTTAGGCAAGCTGTTGCTGAGTTACAACCAGATGTTGATCCCAATCTTATTGAGCTGGCATGGCGGCCACTTTATTGTGTGGCATGGGCTGACTTTCAGCGCTTTGTCAAAGGTTGGTGCCCGGAGCACTGGAAGATCAATGCTTATACCGAGGGATTAACCCTGCATGCATTGGCGCAATTGAGGTAACTAATGGAACTTTGCACTTCGCAGTTAGAGCAGCTATTGGCGCTGGCAACTGAAGCGGCCTTAAAAGCCGGATGTTATATTTCCACCTTTGATCGCTCGCTGTTGCAGGTTGATCGCAAGGCTGCAGGCAACAGCCTGAGTTCGCAAGTCGTGACCCAGGTTGATCTCGATAGTCAGACGATAATCCTCGACGTGCTCCAACCCAGTATCGATCACTATGATTTGGCTGTTCTTAGTGAGGAAAATGCCAGTGAGGACAATGTTTGCGGCCATCCTCGGTTTCAGAAAGCTTATTATTGGTGTATTGATCCGCTCGATGGGACGTTGCCGTTTATTGAAGGGTCGGCTGGTTTTGCCGTTTCTATCGCCTTGGTCAGTCAATCTGGCGAACCTGTGATTGGCGTGGTCCATAACCCAGTTACAGGTGATACTTATCAGGCTCTCAATGTAAATACTTCTGATGAAAAGCCTGATGTCGATGGAAAAATATTGCTGAAAAACAGCCAGCTCTGGTTACCCGAGGTCAATAGTCAGCACTTCACCTTGTATATCGACCGTAGTTTTAAGGCTGATCCTCGCTATGCATCTTGTATTGAAAGTCTGGCATCATTGGTAAAGCGCCATGGTTATGACGAGTTCAACGTAGTGACCAACTGCGGTGCTGTCATGAACGCGATCGGTGTGTTTGAGCATGCTCCCGCGTGCTACCTCAAACTACCCAAGGCACAGAAAGGTGGTGGTAGCCTATGGGACTTCAGTGCAACGGCTGCGATAGCCCGGGCGTCATCACGGTTGTGGGTCAGTAATATTAACGGTGAGCCTTTGGATCTTAATCGCACGGATTCTAATTTCATGAATCACAAAGGTGTGCTGTATCTCAATGGGATTGAAGGCAACGCATTCCTACAGGAAGCTGCTAGTACACACTTATTCAAATGAGAAAAGTCTCTGGTTATCAATGCCCTTAACTTGGTTGGAGAGCCAGTCAACAAAGCAAGATATTGCCTGATTGTCTCGGTGCCGGATCAGATAGTAGCCCGCATTGGCAGCAACAGGTTTAAACGGGGATACGAGCTTACCGGCCGCAAAATCCCCTTTGATCAGGGCACAGCGTGCCATCGCGACCCCGAGCCCGGCCTCTGCAGCTGCCATTGCCATGTCGGTGCGGTTAAAATAATGCCCTTGCTGACTGTTGGCCGTGATCTTCATCGTAGTGAACCAGTAATGCCATTCGTAGTCCTGACGAGCATCCCGCCATGGCATTGCATCATGCAGTAATACCGCCGTTTCCCAACATGTTTTGCTCTTCCAGTCGAACTTGTCCCTGTAGCTAGGGCTCATTACCGGTAACAGGTCCTCGTTTAGCAGCAGGATTCCGTTGTTTGGTGGCTGGCGGCAGTAGTCAATCACCAGATCAAAGCTGGTGTCTTGGTGGTTAACTAAGGCGCCTTCGGCAAAGGTCTGTATTTTGACTTCTGGGTATTGTTGATAGAAATCCTGAAGTCTTGGAACCAACCATTTGAATGCAAATGAAGGGGTGAGCTTGAGACGGACTTCTCCCTCTGCGGCGGGTAGCTGAAGCTGAGTGATTGTCTGATTGATATCGCCCAGACTCTGGCTAACCACATTGTATAGCTGCTGTCCTTTCTCGGTTAATCGGATCCCTCGTGAGTGTCTGTTAAATAAAGTGAAATTAAGCTGTTTTTCCAATTGACGGATCTGCTGGCTTATCGCTCCGGTGGTGATGTGCAGGTGTTCGGCGGCCTGGGTGAAGCTACCGTAGCGGGCGGCAATATCAAAGGTTGCCAGACCAGACAAAGTACTGGTTTTAATCGGTTGCATGAAACGCTCTCTTGCACGCTTATAGTAAAACTAAACACAGCTGTTAAATATTATCGATTGTTATGTAAATGTAAATAACGCATTCTCCGTTCCATTAAGTCGCCTGCAAAGTAGAGAGCCGTGAGATGGAAGTGATTGTTTTAGGTAGTGGTGTGATTGGCTTGACCTCAGCCTGGTATTTGGCCAAGGCCGGGCATGATGTAACTGTGGTGGAACGACAGTCCAAGAGTGCGGAAGAGACAAGTTTTGCTAATGCCGGACAAATTTCGTATGGCTATTCATCTCCGTGGGCGGCACCGGGGATCCCGGTAAAGGCGATGAAGTGGTTGTTGCAAAAGCATGCGCCATTGAAAATCAAGCCATCAGTATCACCGGAGTTGTATCTGTGGGCGTCTAAAATGTTGGCGAACTGCAGCCAGAAAAAATATCAGATCAATAAAGCCAGAATGTTGCGAGTCGCTAACTATAGCCGTCAGTGCCTGCTGGATCTCCGCCAACAACATAACTTGCAGTATGAAGGCAGGCAGCAGGGTACGTTGCAGGTGTTTCGCTCGGAAGCCCAGATAGAAGCCGTTGCCAAAGACATTCAGGTATTGGCTGATAGTGGAACCCGATACGAAGAACTTGACGTTGAAGCTTGTATTGCGGCAGAACCGGCTTTGGCCAAGGTGAGGCACAAGCTTGTCGGAGGCTTGCGCCTGCCGGATGATGAAACCGGTGATTGCTACCTTTTCTGTCAGCAGTTGACTGCACTCGCGAAGCAGGCCGGAGTGAAATTTATGTTTGATACTGAGGTGGAAAGCCTCAATCAGAAAAATGGCAAGATCTCGTCGGTAACCACAAGCGCCGGAGAGCTAACGGCTGATGCGTATGTTGTGGCAACGGGCAGCTACTCTACGTCGCTGCTGTCATCGCTAGGGATTGCTCTTCCTGTGTACCCGGTTAAGGGGTATTCGCTGACGATTCCAGTCTCAGATGCAACAGCAGCGCCGCTTTCTACCGTGATGGATGAAACCTACAAGGTAGCGATGACGCGTTTTGACGATCGTATTCGGGTGGCTGGTACGGCTGAACTGGCGGGGTTTGATTTTAGCCTGACCAAGCGGCGTAAGGAGACCATTGCGATGGTGATTCAGGATTTGTTTCCGGAAGGAGGAGATATCAACCAAGCAGAATTCTGGAGTGGCTTGCGGCCAATGACGCCGGATGGGACGCCGGTAATAGGAAAAACATCTTTTGCCAATCTGTTTACCAACACCGGCCACGGCACGCTAGGCTGGACGATGGCATGCGGCTCGGGAAAAATGCTGGCTGATATCGTTAGTGGCCGCAGCACAGATATCGATCCTGATGGTTTAGATGTATTTCGTTATGCCCCCTAACAAAACAAGATGAAGTCCATTAAGGGGGATTGATTAGCAGTTGCCTTTCTTTGCCTGGCCTGGCGGGCAGAAGCTGCCGTTACCGTGGTTGTTGTTACTTTCATCCGTGGTTGCCTTGATGTTCACGCCGTCGACTTTACCTTCTACATGAGTTAGCTGGCAGCCACCGAGGAACAGGGTAAACAGGAGTAAGCTAAACAGTGTTTGTTTTTTCATTGCAGCGATATGGTTCAATTTAACATTAGATTTTGGGAGTATATACGGTCTTGCTTGGGTGATTGTTAGGTAATAGTCAGAGAAATGTCAGTGATATAAAATATTCGGCTGAATGTGTATTAGAATTTAACTACGAGTAGTTTTTTATATTGCTGCTAAATCACTGACATCGTTATGAATGGATGGGACAACGGTTCAGTTTGGAATTCAATGTTCGGAGGCCATAAATGAAACGGGTCTTTTACATTAGCGATGATCTGGACGATCTGGAATTGGTGGAGTATGAACTGGAACTAAGTGGTATCAGTCCACCTCAAATTCACGTACTTACCGATAATGACACCGAGGTTGCGAGCCATCATCATCTTCACCCTGTGAAGGCAATTATGCGCAATGACATTATTCACTCGATAGAGATTGGCGCTGTTGTCGGTGTTTGCGCCGCTGCTTGTGTACTTCTGGCGGCATTTTTTTCTGGCGTGACGGAAACTGTAGGTTGGGTTCCTTTTGTGATATTAGCTATTGTCATGTTGGGATTCATTACCTGGGAAGGTGGGTTGTTCGGAATTCAGGAGTTGCACTATCAGTTCCGTCGTTTTAAGCAGGTATTGAAGCAAGGTAAACATGTGTTGATGGTGGATGTGGAGCCTAATCAGGAAATCACACTGGCAAATGTAACGTTAGCGCATGATAAGCTGAAACCTGCGGGTATCGGCAAGTCTCCACCTCATTGGCTGATAACAACCCAAAATAACTGGGAGAAAATGAAACGTACTCTGCCGTAGTGCAATACCGTGTCAGAGAAGAGAAAAGGGAGGCGTGTAGGCCTCCCCTGTAAATTAAAACCCTCAGCCATTAAAGAAGATGTCCCGAGCTGGAAAATATACTCAGCCTCGCTGGCCATCAGGGTGACCAGCACCTGCGGCGGACGCCTTATTCTATCAGCTTGGTCCATTTGAATACCTGCATTGACTGCCATGGCCATGGTGCCGCTGCTGGTGATCTGCACCACTTGAAAACAGTTAGTCTTTATGGGGTGCGCCAAGCGTATCGCCGAGCGATAATTTTGCTTACAGTGTGTGAGCGGTCAGTGTGATGGGAAGTTCTCCGTGTTGCCAACATTAGTGAATTGGGATCGATTGGGTATCGCATTAATTTTTACGATAGAAATTAAATAACTGGTGGCAAATCACGAACAGCTTGATGCAAAAGTGAGAACGTTCGCTATGGTTAAAAATATTCTCATAAAATCTGATTGTTAGGAGTGCTATGTGGCTGGAGCAAGTTTATTAGCCCTGTTAGACGATATTGCGACTGTACTCGATGATGTTGCGGTTATGAGTAAAGTGGCTGCCCGAAAAACGGCAGGTGTGCTGGGTGATGATTTGGCGTTAAATGCCCAGCAGGTTTCAGGCGTGAGGGCCGAACGGGAAATACCGGTTGTCTGGGCTGTTGCTAAAGGGTCATTTCGCAATAAGTTAATTCTGGTTCCTGCTGCCCTGCTTATTAGTGCTATTGCCCCATGGCTGATCACGCCCATGTTGTTAATCGGTGGCCTGTTCCTTTGCTACGAAGGGTTTGAAAAAGTGGTCGAGAAATTGTTCCATTCCCCTCGCCTGGAAGAGTCTGAACTGCTGGAAGGCATGGACAAGGCCGACGATCTCGTTGAGTTTGAAAAACATAAGATCAAAGGAGCTATCCGAACTGATTTTGTTCTGTCGGCTGAAATTATTGTGATAGCGCTGGGAACAGTGCAAGAGGTTCCCATGGTGACTCAGGTATTAGTGATAAGCCTGATTGCCATATTGATGACAATTGGTGTTTATGGTTTGGTCGCGGGTATAGTCAAACTTGATGATCTAGGGTTGTACCTAGTCAAAAATAGCTATGTCGCTTCATTTCAACATGCTATCGGTAACGGTTTGATCAATGCTGCGCCGTATTTGATGAAGATCCTGGCTGTGGTCGGGACCATTGCGATGTTCTTGGTTGGCGGCGGTATCGTTGTCCATAGTATTCCAAATTCCCATGTCTTGGTTCACCATCTTATTGAGCGAGTCGATATGATCCCGGGTGGCGTCCTGATGTTACCTGCGCTTATTAATGCGGCTATAGGTTTGCTTTCAGGGGCGGTGGTACTTGCCGGCCTGTCAGTCTTTGGTCGGGTTAAGGCGATGAAAAAACAAGCTTAATTCAACTGGCTATACCAAATTACGATTTGGTATTACCATAGCCCTGTATATTCAGCCTGATCTGATAGAGAAATAGAATGAAAAACGTTTTGCTCGCGACGGCCGTTGTTTCCTTTATGGGAGCGTCGAGTTTTAGTGTATCAGCCGAAATAGCGCCAGTGGCCTTCCAGGATCTCTCGGAAGTGATGGTTAAGTTTGATTCTGCCAACGAGTTCCGTAAGAAAGCGCTGACCTACGGTCGTTTGCCACACCGTAGTGAACTCGGCCGGACGTTTCCGACTTATGTTGCCGATGAAAATGGCAAACCTAAATTAGAAACTGAGAATGAAGTGTCCGATACTGTAGTGATTGCTCGCAACCCCGAGCCGGTCTGTGGCGCAGTGTTTAATGAATGGCTAGTTCCCAAAGACAAGTGGGAAGCGACTTATGGTGAAATACCGGAGTATAGTCAGTTTGCACCGTTCAAACGGCTTAAAACCATCAAGGCTATCCCCATAACCGATAACGTATTAACCTTGTTGGGTAGTGAAGATGGCAAAACTGCGGTGATTGCGGTCGAATGGAATGAGCTGGGTATGAAAGTGTATAAAGGCGGTTATCTGGCTGATGGCGGCTACGGTATTGCTCCTGATGAGATGGCTAAGACGTATGAGGAAGTTGAGCCATAAGAATAAGGTTAAGTCATTTTCAAATCATATTCTTATAGTGAATCCCTGTATTCTGCCCCTGTATAGCTCTCGAAGAGCAAAATAGGATGAGGATATGAATCAGCAAAGTTTGACGTATATTTTGACCGCGAGCTGTCCCGGACGCTCGGGAACGGTTGATGTTGTAACCCGATTTCTGCGCGAATTTGGCTGTTACGTCACGGAGTTAAATTCTTTTGACGATGCACTGAACCACCGTTTTTTTATCCGCGCTGTATTCCGTATGGAAGATAATGCACTGCTTGAGCAATCTGCTTTTTGCACGACTTTTGCCGAGCGGGCGAAAGCATTTGATATGGACTGGGCGCTGATGCCGTCAGATTATCGGCCCAAAGTGGTGATCATGGTGTCTAAATATGATCACTGCCTGAACGATCTGTTATACCGCTATCGAACCGGCAACCTTCCGGTTGATATTCGAGCTGTGATTTCCAACCACCCAGATCTGCAGTCTCTGGCTCAGTGGCATGGTATTCCTTACTACCATTTTCCGATCACTGCGGACACCAAACTGCAGCAGGAAGCTCAGGTACAAGCTGTCTTAGACGAAACAGGTTGTGAGCTGCTGGTGCTGGCTCGCTATATGCAAGTGCTTTCTCACGAAATGTGCGTTCATTGGGCCGGAAAGGCCATCAATATTCATCACTCGCTGTTACCGGGCTTCAAAGGGGCCAAGCCTTACCATCAGGCTTATAACAAGGGGGTCAAGCTGGTGGGCGCAACAGCCCATTATGTTAGCGATGATCTGGATGAAGGGCCGATCATCACCCAGGGAATGGAAACCGTAAATCATACTGATTATCCCGCGGATTTGGCCCGGAAAGGAATGGACGTCGAATCTCTGACATTGGCACGCGCTATTCAATATCACATTGAGAAACGGGTATTCCTGTTTAATGACAAAACCGTGGTGTTTGAACGTTCGTGAGCGTGACTCCAGGTATTTGCAATCGCATCAAACATGACTGGCTATAGTTTTAGGAAGCAGGCGTGATATAAACGCCTCCTTCCTGATTATGTTTATTACCAGGTGTATTTGATGCCGACACGTAATCGAGCCTGACGATCGTCAGTGGTACGATTTACTTTTACATCACCGATTTCGATGAATGGACGCCATAGCTCGCCGTCTTGGGTTTTGTATTTATACATCACGCGAATGTTTTGCAGATAGTTCATATCATCGTTGTCGAACTGTGGCTGAGCATTACCTTCCATTTCTTTCCAGATATCGAACTCATACTGGAAGTCCCACTTGTCAGTTTTGTAGCCCACCCAGGTATCGAACTGCTGGATCTTTGAGTGGTAAGGGTTGCCGTCTGTACCTGTTTGACCGTAATCCCACAGTTTCCACTTGTATCGGCCCTGAATGCGGAATCCATTATCGAAAGAGTAGTTCAGGCGGGCGTAAGGCACGTAAACAATACCAGCAGAAGTAAAGTCTAGCGATGCGCCAGCGATACCAACTGTATTTTCAAATATTTTGTTGTAATAAAATGCCGAAAATTCAGATCCGCTCATTGTCATGGTGTCGAAAGCACCATCATCGTTGGAGTAGCGCGCATCGAGCTCGAAACCGATGTTTTTGCCTGTATCAATAAACGCCTTAAAACGATCTGCGTGTTTTTCGGCTTCAGTTGTGTATTGATGGCGGTATTCAATTGTTGTTTTGTAGTCGTTTGCCAGGGCTTGTGAGGCTGTTGCTAATAATATTGATGCAGCAACAAATTTTAGTGTCGTTTTCATAGTAACTCTCTAATTGTATATAGGAATGTTTTGTAGCTATTTAATTTCTGGGTGTTTTAGGTATACGCATTGGCCGTATTCGCTGGCACTTCAGTCGGGCGCCATGGATCACCGGAATGCTCAAGCCAAGGCATTAATTCGTTCTCGATTAGCTCGCGGACTAGGGACTCGTTCTGGTCGGCAATATTTTGCATCTGATAGGGGTCCTGCTGGTTATCGTGCAGAACAACGGTCAGCGGCTTACCGATCTTTCTGTCCATCATCAGGGTGTAGCGGTCAGTCCTGACCCCTCGGCGACCATAAGACTGTCCGCCGTATGGCATGAAGGTGTAGAACTGCGAAGTGGGTTTGGTATCACCTTCAACACCGTGAAGGGTGTTGGCAAAGTTACTACCCTCAACGGTATCTGGGATCAGTTCTGGCATACCCATTAGGCCAAACAGGGTCGGGTAGATATCAGGTGCCGAGAACAGCAGATCATCCTGGCGAGGTGCCAGCTTGCCTGGCCAGCGGAACATCATTGGGATCCGCATAGACTCGTCGTAGTGATTATTCTTGGTCGGCTTGCCGTGTGAACCCATACAACAGCCGTGGTCGGAGAAAAAGACCACCAATGTTTCTTCTTCTAGTCCTAGACGGTCCAGCTCGTTGACGATGCGGCCAAACTGCTCGTCAACACCGTGTACCATGGCCATATATTCTTTGAAGTATTCAGGGCCATACCCCTCCAGATACTCTTTGTCCCAGTTGACATTTGGTCGAGTATTTAGGCTTTCAGATGTTTCATCCTGATAGCGATCCAGGTATTTCTGTGGCACCTGATCATACGGTGAGTGTGGTGGGTTCATTGATACAACTAAGGTAAACGGCTTGTCGCTGTCGCGATATTTTCCGTCTTCATTGCGCAGGTATTTTATCGCAATATCAGCTTCGTGCTCCGGACTCCACTGGTTAACTTTAATCGGTTGATCACGAGGTGTTTCATTGGTCCAGTACATTGGCGTCAGGTGCTTATCGTAAGTCCCGTAGGCATACCAGAAGTCAAAGCCATGACGGCGATCCGGTGCCGTCCAGTCATTCCAGTAGCGACCTTCCATTGGGTTGTTGTAGCTAGGAATGAAAGGGGTTTCAGGTGTATCAAGGTGCCACTTGCCGATATAACCCATGCTATAGCCCTGACCTTTTAGAATGTCTGACCAGGTGCGGGTGTGTTTTTTGAGTTCTATTCCGAAGTCTTTGCCGCCGAATTTACCTGGCATGGCAGTGTGGCTGTTGCCCTGAATTCCATTTCGGTAAGGGTATTGCCCGGTCATAAGCATGCCGCGAAAAGGGGTGCAGAGTGGAAAGTTGGAGACAGCTTGACGCAGTACCACGCTCTGGCCAGCAAAGCGGTTTAGGTGCGGGGTATCTGATGGGTCCTGATTCATAAACCCTAATGCGTGTGCACGCATCTCATCGGGAAATACAATCAGCAGATTTGGTTTCTTTTGGGGTTGCGCTTCAATATCACCGGCGGTGAGGGCACTTGGAGAAGTGCTGCACCCTGCTGTAGCGGCGACAGCACTGGTGGCTGCCATGCCTTTGAGTAGGCTACGTCGCGAAATAGACATATGTTCTCCTGAATATGAGTGTATTGGATGTCTTAAAAACAAATGAAAGCAATCGTTGTTTCATTTGGCTTGTGTTTTCTTATTTATTGAACTGTTATGTATTAGGCGCTTGCGAATCGCTTCGAATCGTAAGTGATCGAAATTTTATTGACTGTGTATTTGATCACAAAAAAGAAAACGAAAGTAATTTGGTGCTCGTGTCGAAAGTTATTGCTTATATAGGTCATACAAATAGCTAAAATTGCGACGGCTATTTACGGTTTGAGTTTGGCAATAGGCCTTTCGAAGGTTATGATATGAACAAATGCGTAAGTTCACGCAAGATTAAACGTAACAATGCGAAAGATTGTGAAAGAGATCAAAAGTTTTCATTTCCCGTATTGTTGCTTTCGTTTTTAGGTGTAAGCTGTATTCGAAATCAAGCGAAAGAGATTTTGCTGGTTTCGTAAGGAGACAAGGTAAAGTGAAAAGTGCAGTCGAAAGGCGCATGGAAATTGTCAACGTGGTTAACCGAGATGGTAAAGCACGTGTCGAGGACCTTGCCGCACAGTTTGATGTCTCTAGTGTCACGATTCGTAGTGACCTCAGTTTTCTGGAAAAGAATGGCTATGTCGTCCGCTCTCATGGCGCCGCCATTCCCAATACTGGGGTGATTGCAGAGCTGACTGTTCATGAGAAACGCCGCCAAAATGCAGGCATTAAATCTCTCATCGGTCAGGCTGCAGCGAAACTTATTGAAAGTGGTGACACAGTAATTCTGGATTCGGGAACTACTACGCGAGAAATCGCAACCAGCCTGAAATCGCTGGAAGATGTAGTAGTAATGACCAATGGTCTGGATGTTGCAATGGAGTTGGCATCGGCACCTGGAATAGAGGTTCTGATGTCGGGTGGTGTGCTTCGTAAGAACGCACTCTCTTTTTCTGGCTCTCAAGCCGAACACAGCTTAAAGAACTATCGTTTTGATAAGGTATTTTTGGGTGTGGACGGTTTTGATTTAAGAGCAGGTATCACCACACACAACGAGCAGGAAGCCAGTCTGAACCGCTTGATGTGTGAAATTTCTGAACAGATTATTGCTGTTGCTGACTCAAGCAAGTTCGGTAAGCGCAGTTGTCATATGATTCGAGAGTTCGGAAATATAGATATCTTAGTTACTGATTCTGATATTCCCGAAGATTACGTACAGGGTCTTCGAGAAATGAAAGTTGACGTGATTATTGTAGAAAAAGAGTACTAGCCGGCTAACTCCATAGCAGCATTTCAGATGTTGATTGTGGAGTTAGTACATGAACACCCTTCAAAATCTCGTTCAATGCCATAAAGCCGGCGAGCAAAACGGTATTTATTCCGTCTGTTCTGCACACCCTCTGGTGATTGAAGCTGCTCTTAAGCAGGCATTGAGCGACGATTCTCTATTATTAATTGAAGCTACCTCCAATCAGGTCGATCAATTTGGCGGTTATACGGGTATGACGCCTGTAGACTTTCGAAATTTTGTATTGGAGATGGCGGAGTTACTTCAATTCCCCACGGAAAAGCTCATTCTTGGCGGTGATCACCTCGGGCCAAATCGCTGGCAGGCTCTCGATGCCGACGAAGCCATGCGTCATGCTGACGATCTGATTGCTGCTTATGTCGCGGCTGGTTTCAAGAAAATTCACCTCGATTGCAGTATGTCCTGTCTGGACGACCCTATGCCGTTATCGGATGAAATTGTCGCTGAACGTGCCGCCAGGCTCGCTAATATTGCAGAAAAAACGGCACTATCAACCTTTGGTTGCAGCGATATCACCTATGTTATCGGTACCGAAGTCCCAGTACCGGGCGGTGCGGCGGAAGAACTTGATGAACTGGAAGTGACGTCGCCGAGCGCTGCGATAAAAACTATCGAGTGTCATAAGGCTGCATTTGAGCAAGTTGGTGTTGCGGATTGCTGGCCGCGGGTTATCGGGCTGGTTGTTCAGCCGGGTGTCGAGTTTGACCATACCGGGGTGATTGATTATTGCCCAGAGAAAGCGCAGTCACTGAGCCGTGTTGTTGATGGTTATGAACATCTTATCTTCGAAGCCCACTCCACGGACTATCAGACCGACAAGGCGTACCGGGCTTTGGTTAAAGGGCACTTTGCCATTCTGAAGGTTGGTCCGGCCCTGACATTTGCTATGCGAGAAGCATTGTTCAATCTTTGTGATATCGAAGAAGAAATTGTTGCCAAGGCACATTGTTCAAACCTACGTGAAATGATTGAGCAGCAGATGTGCGATGCGCCAGATTACTGGAACAAATACTATCACGGGGACGAACACCAGCAGCGTTTTGCCCGTTGCTACAGCTTCAGTGACCGTATTCGCTATTACTGGCCGGATGAACAAATTCACCGTGCTCAGGAAACACTGTTTGCCAACCTATTCCGTACTGGCATCCCACTTCCCCTATTAAGTCAGTATTTGCCCGAACAGTTTCAAGCGGTTCGTGCAGGGCTGATTGAGTCTGAGCCTAAGGCTTTGGTTCTCGACAAAATTCGTCAGGTGCTTCGTAGCTATGCGAAAGCCTGCAAACTAAATAAAGGTTAAGAGGTACAACATGAACCAATATCTGGGCTACTCAGAGCAAGAGCTGGAAAAACTGAGTGCTTTCTGGACAGCAAAAGAAGTTGAGCAGCAGCCATCATGCTGGCGCAAAACTCAGGCGACTTTCCGCGAGTGCTTTCCTGCGATTGAAGCTTTTATGGATAAGGTGTTGACGCACCAAGATCTACGCATAGTTATGACTGGGGCTGGTACCTCGGCGTTTGCTGGTCGCGCATTGGCACCGGCTTTGGCTGAAAAGACGGGACGACGAGTCGAAGCCGTTGCCACAACCGATTTGGTTTCGAATCCCTACCAGTATTTCGCCGAAGATTTACCGACTTTGCTGGTTTCTTTTGCCCGCTCCGGCAATAGCCCCGAGAGTGTGGCGGCGGTTGAACTGGCCAATCAGTGTCTGACTAACTGTTACCACTTGGTATTGACCTGTAACGGTAACGGAAAGTTGTATAAAAACAGTGTTGGCGATAATCGCTGCTTTGCGTTGTTAATGCCAGCAGAGACGAATGATCAGTCTTTTGCCATGACCTCTAGCTTTTCTTCGATGATGCTGGCTGCTTTTTCGGTTATTGACTTGAAAAGTGACCATTCGAAAGAAGTTGAAAGGCTGTGCTTATGTTCTGAGGGGCTGGTCAAAGAAATTAATATGCCTTTCAGTAATATAGCAACATTAGATTTCAGTAGAGTTATTTATCTGGGTAGCGGCGGCTTGCAAGGTTTGGCTCAGGAATCCGCATTGAAGTTACTTGAACTGACTGCCGGTAAAGTTGTGGCGATGTATGATTCTCCACTTGGTTTCCGTCATGGTCCAAAGTCTATCGTTGATAGCGATACCCTTATTGTGGTGTATATCTCGAACAACCCATATACCCGTCAATATGACCTTGACCTGCTGAATGAACTTCGCCGCGATAAGATCGCAAGCAAAGTTATTGCCGTTACAGCACAACTTGATGAACAAGTGACTAATGGTGATTACTGGCATGTTCCGGCAATGGAAACAGCCACCGATATCGAACTCCTATTCCCGTACATTATTTTTGCTCAGATCTATGCATTTCATCGTGCATTGGCTTTGGGGAACACGCCTGATAACCCTTGTCCTACCGGTGAAGTAAACCGGGTGGTTCAAGGTGTCACGATCCATAACTTTAATAAATAGAAGAGGTAGAACTCTTATGACTGCACCTAACATTGTTTGGACCCGTATCGACGAGCGTCTACTACACGGTCAGATCCGTATTACCTGGGGTAAACACACAGAAGCAAATCTAATTCTTGTCGCCAATGATGATGCCGCAGAGGGACCGAATGCCGCCTTTATGCAAGCGGGTATGAAAGCATCAGCCGGTGGCGAATATGCGGTTCGTTTTTTCTCAATTCAAAAAACGATCGATGTCATTCATAAAGCGTCACCTAAACAGAAAATCTTCATTCTGTGCAACAACCCTGAAGATGTAGCCCGACTGGTCGAGGGGGGCGTGCCGCTTACTCATTGCAATGTCGGCAATATGCACTTCCATGAAGGTAAACGCCAGATTGCAAAAACTGTTTCGGTTGATGACAAAGATTTGAATGCGTTTGAACGTATGGTTGAGCGTGGTGTGACTTGCACCGTGCAAAACACCCCCGATCAAACACCTGTAAATGTTATTGAACTTGCCATGACGTCGGCGTAAGCCGCGTCATACCCACTATAAACAGAGATTTAACAAAGGAATAAATCATGTTTTTTGAAGCTGCGCTAGTCGCTGTATGGGCGTTCTTCTGTGGTATCGATAAATACGATGTCGCGTTGAACATCCACCGTCCACTCATTACCGGCCCGGTTGTCGGCCTGATTATGGGTGATATGCAAATTGGTCTGATTGCCGGTGCCACTCTGGAATTGGCCTGGTTAGGTTTAGTGCCTAATGCTGGTGCTCAGCCGCCAGATGTCACCATGGGTACGATTGCTGCCGTTGCTTTTGCTGTGATGACAGGGCAATCAGCAGAAGTCGCAATGGGTGTAGGTATGCCGATTGCTGTACTGATGCAGATGTTGGTTATCGGTTTCTTTGCTGTTACTTCATTCACTATGGGTAAAGCAGACCGATTTGCTGAAAATGCTGATACCAGTGGTATAGATCGGCTCTTGATTACCACCATATCGCTTCGTTCTTTGATGTATGCGCTAGTTGCTTTCATAACGGTTTATTTTGGTGAGCATGCAGCAAGCTGGATTGACGAAAACGCACCGAAAGTGTTGCTAGAAGGCTTGGGTATTGGTGCCAAGATGGTACCGGCGATTGGTTTCGCAATGTTGCTTAAAATCATGTGGTCAAAAGAAGTGGCAGGTGTGTTCTTCATCGGTTTCGTGATGACAACCTACCTCAAACTACCAATCATGGCCGTCGCAATCCTTGGGGCTTCAGCGGCAGCTTTGTATTACTTCTTCAGTGGAAATAATGGAAATTCTAACAATCAACAAGTAGAGGAATTTGAAGATGGCATCTGATATCACAGCAGGCACTTTAGCCGGTAAAAACACCAAGGTTCATGAAAGTCTGGTTGATGGTATTGATTCATACGAAGACACCACACCACGTAAAGTGATCTCGAAAAAAGATCTTTGGATTTGTGCGCTGCGTGGTCTGTTCATGGAAGGTAACTTCAACTTTGAACGTATGCAGGCAGGTGGTTTTGCTTACTCCATCATTCCGGCACTGAAAAAGATCCACGGCGACAACAAACGTGACTTGGCTAAATCGTTAAAGAACCATCTTCAGTTCTTCAACGCGAGTCCAAAACTGTTCACTTTCTTGCTTGGTACTGCCATCGCAATGGAAGAGAACAAAGAAAAGCCATCCACTGTCAACGTCATGAAAGTGGCGGGGATGGGGCCAACGGGTGGTATCGGTGATGCGATTGACCACATGACTTTGATGCCGTTGACATTGGCGCTAGGGGCATCGATTGCAATGGAAGGCTCAATTGCCGGTCCGTTTGTTTTCTTCTTCCTGTATCAGATTGTTCACTTTGCCGTGTACTTTGGCCTGATGTTCATGGGCTACAAAGCGGGTACCGCCGCGATGGTCAACATGAGCGATGCTACCGAGAAGCTGGCAAAAGCAGCCAACATTATGGGTATCTTTGTTATCGGGGCGCTATCGGCTACCTTCATTCGGGTGCAGACCACGGCCTCGCTCGAACTGGGAGGGAAGGTCGTTGAGCTGCAAAGTGCCTTGTTCGATAAGGTGATGCCGAACATTCTGCCGCTGGCATTGGTGTTCTTTATGCTCAAGCTGGTGAAAGGAACGGGCTTCTGGGCGAAACCGCCGGTGTTGATTTTCTCAACCCTTGCTGCCGGTGTTGTCGGCCACTTCCTCGGCATTTTTTAAGTAATTAGGTTTCGATAGTTCAGGGGGGAGATATTCCCCCCATATCAAGGATTTTCAGATGATTGGTATTGTTGTTTCGGGTCATATTAATTTCGCATCAGGCATGCAGTCAGCGGTTCAGGCCATTGCGGGCGAACAAGACCAAATGGAGTTTATTGATTTTGTCGAGTCAATGTCGACAGAAGAGCTAGAAGTACAGCTTCGCCAGGCTGCACAACAGGTTGACTCGGGGGAAGGGGTACTCTTTCTGACTGACATCCCAGGTGGTTCACCATGTAATCGCGCACTCTCAATCATGATGGATACGCAAAATATCGAACTGATTGGTGGAGCGAACCTGCCAATGATTGCCAATGCGGCGTTCGAGCGCGACGGTGTCAGCCTGCAGGAGCTTGTTAATACGTTATTGGAGATTGGTGCTTCTTGCATGCAAGACATGCGTAAAGAGCTGGAAGCTGTCATGGCACCAGAACCAGTCGCTGAAGAAAGTGAAGACGGACTATAACTATGCGTTACGCCTTACTCGCCGATCGCGTGTTTACCCCCGAAGGCATTGTGACTGATACCGCAGTAATGATTGCCGAAGGTAAAATCGAAGCGATAACAACGGAGCTTCCCAAAGACTGCCCGGTTATCCGTTTGGAAGGTCAGTCTTTGATGCCGGGCTTTATTGATATCCATATTCATGGTCGTCAGGGTGCCGATGTGATGGATGCCACGGATGAAGCGTTGCAGACGATTGCCGATGCCCTGCCTCAAACCGGTGTGGTCGGCTGGGTCGGTACGACCGTGACGGCACCGTGGGATGACATTCTTAGTGCATTGCGTCAGGTTCGCTATTTTACCGATCAAGCGCAAGAGCAGGGTGCCGAGTTACTGGGGAGTTTTCTGGAAGGGCCGTATTTCACCGAACCTCACCGCGGTTCTCATCCTCCGGTCTATTTGAAATCTCCCACTATTGGTGAGCTTGAGCAGCTTCATGAAGTCGCTGGCGATTCATTGATTCGTGCGGCAGTGGCACCGGAAGCCGCGGGAGCGATGGAAGCGATTAGCTGGCTCGCCGAACACCAGATCAAAGCATCGGTTGCTCATACCGATGCGACTTTCGATCAGGTAACCGAAGCATTTCAACGCGGTGCTGACTGCGGGGTTCACCTTTTTAACGGTATGCGTGGCCTTCATCACCGTGAGCCGGGATGCTGTGGTGCCGTTCTCTATCATGACATGCTGGCCGAGCTGATTGCCGATGGGATTCACGTCAATCCGGTGATGATGCAGCTCGCTTACAGGATGAAAGGCTATCAGGGTATTGCTCTGATCACCGACTGTATGCGTGCCGGTGGTCTCGATGATGGCGAATATCAGCTAGGGGCACAGATGATCACCGTCACTGGCGGCGAAGCGCGTACGACCTGTGGCTCGCTGGCAGGCAGTACCTGTAGCTTGGATCAGGCGCTACGAAACATGGTTTTCGAAAGCCATGTCCCAGAATGGGAAGCGGTGCAGATGGCATCGTCTGTCCCGGCTAATTACTTGGGGCTTGCTCACCGTCTTGGCAGTATCGCCAAGGGAATGGAAGCCAGTCTCACAATTATGAATGAAGATTTACAGGTGCAGGGCACGTTAATCAAAGGCGAGTGGGCCTATCAAACCGAAGCGACCAAATAGCGCTGTCTGCCTTGCCAAACAAATGAATAAGAGGTTTTACATGGAAATTCGTCAACCAATTCACAGTGCACATGCCAAGCAACTTGATACTGCCGGGCTACGCGAGCAGTTTCTGATTGAAGGCATGTTTCAGGCTGGTCAGATCAATCTGACCTACAGCCATATTGACCGCATTATCGTCGGTGGCGCGGTACCGACAACTGAAGCACTGACGCTTGAAGGCGGCAAGGAAATTGGCGTTGATTTCTTTCTGGAGCGCCGTGAACTAGGTGCTATCAATATCGGTGAACCGGGTCTGGTGATTGTTGATGGCGAAACCTATGAGATCGGTACTCGCGAAGCGATTTATGTCGGTAAGGGTGCCAAAGACGTTAAGTTTGAAAGTGTGTCGGCAGAAAAGCCCGCACGTTTCTATGTAAACAGTGCACCAGCCCACATGACGTATCCAACGCGCAAGATCACGCGTGAAG
>Ga0209379_10000635_pt1 | contig 26909 bp, 16 predicted proteins | sample tdDd001_FD_187124 | JGI IMG/M metagenome (GOLD analysis project Ga0209379, IMG submission 187124) | Marine sediment microbial communities from the Atlantic coast under amendment with organic carbon and nitrate - tdDd00.1 (SPAdes)... | ecosystem: Environmental > Aquatic > Marine > Coastal >...
AACAGTCTGATGGAATAGGCACTGGCGGCTGGTCATCAGCAAAATTGGATGATAGATGCTGTAGAACAGCTTGAAGTTTTCTGGTCTGACAATCGGCTTAATCTGCTTTTGGTTGATTTCATTAGAAATGAATGAGCCGACACAATTAAACTCTTCTTTCATGCACAGAAGGCTGAAAGAGTTCATTATGTTCAGGTATGGGCCAGCGATCCAGTCAATGCCTTTCTCATACGCGGCATACGCAATCCCCGTATTGTTAGTCACGATCAATTTTGGTTTCACCTGATCGAGGAACTCAACGGCAGCCGTATAATTTTCACCAATGAGAATAGACGGGAACCAAGGGATCAGCTTTTCATTTTCAGAAAAGATGTTAACCAATGGCGCTAACTCACTATGAATCGAATCAGGCAGCTGATAGTAAATATCTGCCGATGTGGTATCACACAGCTCGATATCCTGCTTCGTGGAGATTAACACTGACAACGTCGGCTCGGCCTGAAATTGGCCTTGTTTTTTCAATACAGGCATTTCAACCGGCGAAATACGTGCCTTCGAGCCGTTCAAGTTAAAGACTATCTGCTTTTTAATCGCAGTCAGCTCTTTGAATGGCACAAATAGCCCATTATCAATATGCTCAATTGCTAATGAGTCAATATAGTACTCAGCGTTATTCAGGCTGTTAAGCAACTTTTCAATGCCATCATGTGTAATCGTATTTTTTTCTGAATGGATCAGGTTGCTGTCTGAATAGACATCGAATGACATATCAGGTGTGGTGACTGACACTCTCAATGGACTGTTTTCATTACCTGACACGGTGATCGTTAGTGGCTGTTTATCAATATTGAAGTCTTTTATTTTATCCGAAACCGTCGAGATAATATCCGTTTTATCATCATACAGTTTCTTCTTGACCGCCTTGAGATCTTCATCTGTTTTACAGTTGTATACCTTGGAGAAGTGCTTAGCAGAGTGGTCACGAGGATTATCAATAAACATATTTTTATTGATATCTCCCTTCAGGAAGGAGTTAGAAAAATCACGGTTAAATACCGTATATAACTCGGTGGTATCACTAAGCAACTCACTGCCATTGCAATAGTTTTCAATCTGTTTCCGCCAGTTATCTACAACTGTATAGACGTAATGTGACTTCTTAATGCGGCCTTCGACTTTCAGCGAATAAACACCAGCATCCGCTAACTCTTTAAGATCGGAGTAAGCAGAGTTGTCTTTAAGGTTGAGCGGGTAGTCTTTACCTGCCTGTGTCGTCTGGTACTGATCACGACATGGCTGGCTGCACCTGCCACGGTTACCCGAGTTCCCATTGCGAACCGAGCTGATGTAGCAAAGCCCAGAGAAACCAATGCAGTAAGAACCATGCACAAACACTTCCATTAGGACATTATGTTCACGCCCAACCTGTGCCAAGTGCTTAATCTCTTTAATATTCAGCTCTCGAGATAAGTTAACGCGACTTGCCGTCAATTTATTCAGGAAAAATATCTGGCCGTCATTGTGAGTATTTACCTGGGTTGAAGCATGAACATCAAGATCTTTAAAGTGCTCTTTTAATATATAAAACAGGCCTAAATCTTGAACGATTACACCATCAATCTTGGTATTTACCAGCTTATTCAGCAACCGAATGATCGTTGGGATTTCGCTTTCCAAAATGATGATGTTTAAGGTTAGGAATATTTTGCAGTCATGTTCGTGCGCTAATCTGACGACGCCATTTAAGTTATCAAATGTTAAATTTGTTGCTCTATTTCTGGCATTGAAGTGATCCAACCCGCAGTATATCGCATCGGCCCCTGCCGCAATCGCCGCTTTTATCGACTCAATATCGCCACCTGGTGCCAATAACTCAAACTGATTTCTCATCGCGACATAACCCACTTATCTAAACATTGCATATTTTGAAGGGGCGTATTCTACGTGCTTCCGTTATCCATTGCCATAAATGCAGTTTTTATTATCAGCGGCGTCTTGTTAATGATAACCAAGCGCATAAAAGCCTGCACCACCCTCTTGATGTTTAAAACACAGAGGAGATGCAGGCTTTACTTCATTTGCGACTAACTGAGCTTATACAAGCAACTTAGCTTGTTTTCTTGCCCAGGTGCAGCCAAGTTTCAACAACGGTATCCGGGTTAAGTGATACCGAGTCAATACCCTGCTCCATTAGCCAGTCAGCCAAATCTTCATGATCCGATGGCCCCTGCCCGCAAATACCAACATATTTACCCGCTTTGTTGGCCGCTTTAATCGCCATTGCCAGCATCGCTTTAACCGCGTCATTACGCTCGTCGAACATATGAGCAATCTCACCCGAGTCGCGGTCAAGGCCCAATGTCAGCTGTGTCATGTCATTCGAACCAATCGAGAAACCATCAAAGTACTTGAGGAACTCGTCAGCCAGAATGGCATTAGACGGTAGTTCGCACATCATGATAACTTTCAGGCCATTTTCACCGCGACGAAGATCGAATTTCGCCAGCAGATCGATAACCGAAGCCGCTTCGCTTACAGTACGGACGAACGGGATCATAATTTCGACATTCTTCAGCCCCATGCGCTCACGAACACGCTTGATGGCTTCACATTCGAGTGCAAAACAGTCTTCGAATTTCGGCGAGATGTAGCGCGATGCACCACGGAAGCCAAGCATCGGGTTTTCTTCCGTCGGCTCAAAGTGAACGCCGCCAACCAAATTACGGTATTCGTTCGACTTAAAGTCAGACATACGAACAATAACGCGTTTTGGCCAGAAGGCAGATGCCAGTGTCGAGATCCCTTCGGTAAGCTTCTCGATATAGAACTCAACAGGATCTTTGTAACCAACAATACGCTGATCAATATCGGCTTTCAGCTCGTCAGACTGCTCGCTATAGTTCAGCAGTGCTTTCGGGTGAATACCAATCATCTTATTGATGATGAACTCAAGACGAGCAAGACCAACGCCTTCATTCGGAATACAGGCAAAATCAAATGCACGGTCAGGGTTACCGACATTCATCATGATTTTCAGAGGCAGTGTCGGTAAACCATCGACAGCTGAGCGACGAACCTCAAACTCCAGCTCACCCTCGTAGATAAAGCCCGTCTCGCCCTGTGCACATGAAACAGTAACTTCCTGACCAGTTGCCAGCAGTTCAGTGGCATTACCACAGCCTACGACAGCCGGAATACCCAGTTCGCGAGCAATAATTGCGGCATGACAAGTACGGCCGCCACGGTTAGTCACAATCGCTGCCGCCTTCTTCATCACAGGTTCCCAGTCAGGGTCCGTCATGTCAGCCACCAGCACATCACCCGCCTGTACCTGATCCATTTGGCTCAAATCAGACACAACACGAACGGCACCTGCACCGATACGTTGGCCGATTGCACGACCTTCAGTAAGCACCTTACCTGAGCCATTAAGATGGAATCGCTCCATCACCTGAGCATCGTCACGAGAACGGACGGTTTCAGGACGTGCCTGCACGATAAACAGCTCACCCGTTACGCCGTCCTTCGCCCACTCGATGTCCATAGGACGACCGTAGTGCTTCTCGATGATCATGGCCTGTTTGGCCAGTGACTCGGTTTCGGCGTCAGTAAGAGAAAACTGATTACGCTCTTCATCAGTGGTATCGATTATCTCGACCTGAGTGCCCAGCTCTTTGCCCGTTGCGTAAACCATTTTTATTTGCTTCGAGCCAAAAGTACGACGAACAACCGCAGGGTTTCCCGCCTGAATGGTTGGCTTGTGCACATAAAATTCATCAGGGTTAACAGCGCCTTGTACCACCATTTCACCCAGCCCCCAAGAGGAGGTGATAAACACAACCTGATCAAAGCCAGACTCTGTATCGAGAGTAAACATAACACCCGATGCAGCGACATCCGAACGCACCATACGTTGGATACCCGCTGACAATGCTACGCCTTTGTGTTCAAAGCCCTGATGCACACGGTAAGAAATCGCTCGGTCATTGTACAGAGATGCAAACACATGCTTCACAGCCTCAATAACGGCATCAATACCGCGTACGTTTAGGAAAGTTTCCTGCTGGCCCGCAAACGAGGCGTCAGGTAAATCTTCTGCGGTTGCTGATGAGCGTACAGCAACAGAGAGCATCTCATCGCCTTCACCCAACTCGCTATAACAACTGCGAATTTCCTGTTCCAGTTCGGCCGGAAGCGGCGCTTCTAGAACCCAATTACGGATAGTTTCTCCAGCCTGCTGCAGCGCATTAACATCATCAACATCTAACTTATCAAGCAGATTATGAATTCGATCATTCAGATCGTTCGCATCAAGAAACTGGTTAAATGCATGTGACGTTGTCGCATAGCCGTTAGGCACTTTTACGCCCGCACTGGCAAGGTTCGCAACCATTTCACCCAGTGATGCATTCTTTCCACCGACTTTATCAACATCGTTCATTGATAAAGCATCATACCAAACAACATTCTGTTGCACGGCAACTCTCCTTCAATTGGATTCAACTGTTTATGTGGGCAACCTCTCAACGAAAACGATTGCGTTCGCAGTGAAAAAAATACTGCGTACAATGTGCTCCCGTTTAGGTATTCTTCATTACATAGTATATGTAATAGAAGAATGGATACCCTGTAAGGTTATTGTTATAAGTATTAATGAACCTAACGTTACAGATATTTTTTAAGGATTCAACTTTTTATGCAGCGCAAATCCAATTTTCGTGATGTGTTTTACGTTTCTGATGGTACAGCGATTACTTCTGAAACACTTGGTCATGCGGTTTTGGGTCAATTTCCCATTGAGACCCGACAAACGACCCTTCCTTTCATCGAATCAGTCGATCGCGCCCTGAATGTGCAAAAACAGATCAACAAAATCCAGGCAGAAACAGGCATAAAGCCTTTGGTTTTTTACTCGGTTGTCATCCCGGAAGTGAAAGCTATCATCGAGCAGTGTTCGGCTAATCTCTACGACGTATTGAATGCGCTTGTCGAACCACTCAAGCATGATCTCGATATGGAGCCGATGCCAAAACTACAACGCATGCACAGCATCAATAAAGATGCTGCCAGCTATCAGGATCGTATCGCCGCTATCGAGTATACCCTCGCCCATGATGACGGCGTTTCGCTGAATAATCTTGAGCAGGCTGATATCATCCTTCTCGGTGTGTCGCGGTGCGGCAAAACCCCGACCAGCCTGTATCTCGCCATGCAGTTCGGCATCCGAGCGGTTAACTACCCGTTCATCGCCGAAGACATGACGGGCCTAAAATTACCCCAAGCTATTGAACCTTTTCGCTATAAAACTTACGGCCTTACCATCGAAACAGGACGGCTGGTTGCGATCCGAAACGGGCGCTATGCAAACAGTGATTATGCCAGCCAGCAACAATGCGAGTCGGAGCTAAATAAAGTCGAAAGTATGTTCCGACGAGAAGCAATTCCATACCTCAATACGACCTCTTTGTCGGTGGAAGAAATCTCGACTCGGTTACTCGATATGAGCGGTCTGAAACGACGAATGTGCTAATGAGAAACATTTTAATCTGTGCGAAATAATAGCGTAATTCAGTCACTATTTTCTGTTTGGATCGAAGTGTTGAGAAAGCTTGCCGTCTCTATGTGGCGAGCTTGCCTCACTCCTCACTTCATCTTTGTTCCAATGACTCAAATAGGATAAAAAACGAGCCAATTTTCACTTCTTACCTATGTCTCATCATATTTTCTCACTCTTGAGAGATTAATTAAGCCGAATATTCAGTCACTTATTAAAAACTCAATTTTCTCCCTGTGATTCATCAAAAAATCACCAATTCTTGCAATATGCTTACTTTGAGCTTCACAAATAATTACAACAGAGGTTCCTAACATGATTAGGCCAGCGCTAACAATTATTGCTGTTATGTATATTACAGGATGTGGTGGAGACAGCTATTCAGAGCAAGACTTGACACCCGAAAGTGAACTTGGCGGTCCGTCTCAAGTGGACATTGATTTCGTCAATACAGCAAGCAAGTCCGTCGACTACTTTGTTAAACAAACTGGCAGTGCTGATCCCCTGTTTGAAAGCGCAACGAAAGTTGCTACCAACAACGATACGGAAATGGCCCGCCATACAATAAGCTGGACAACACCGACTCCTTTGATGCTCGATATTGGTATTTGGGATACCAATACTCAATCAGAGACAGGGGAATCGTTAGAAGTCATGCTAAGCCGTTCAGACAAACTTTGGGCAATCGCTTGGCCCGACAATGACGAGCTGGTTCTTTCTACCGTCAAACAGCAACCTTCCAATCAAGAAGGCAAATACAGCGTACGAATATTCAGCCATACAAATACGCGAGTACAGGTAATCTCGACGGCTATATCTTCGATTGAAGCTCAAAAAGGTCAAATAACCCCATACATGACTATTGAAAATTGTAGCGGTGAGTTATTTTTTGCAACCGAAGCTATAAGCTTATGCAGTTTAGATCCGGGGAAGTCTTATTTACTGGTCACCGATGGTGAAAACCTGCTAGTAGCAGCAGAAGAAAAATAATAATTATAAAAAAACAATAATAATTTGGGGATTATAACAATAAATAATAAAAATGAGCGCTATTACAGTGGTAACACTGTTTCGTAAACGCAAGGAAAGCCTACAACTAATAATAGATGTGTTTGTTCTTTAGAGTTCTATTGTGCTTTGGTACTTTGTGCCACCGATGGGGAAAATGAACTCTGTTGATCGGTCTACCTGATCAGGACAAGCCCAATCAATGCGTAGGCAGCGGTGGCAAAAGCCCCGGCATGATTTTCATGCCGGGGCTTTCATTTTTTAAAACAGTTATTTAGCAGTTGCAGCAACTAGCTGTTCTTCATCTGATTTCTTCAGGAAGGCATAAGTTGCACCTGTCACGAAAGTACCGGCAGCAATAGCAACCAGGTACATCAGTACCGGCGTTATAGCATTAGGGATGAACAGAACAAACAAACCGCCGTGTGGTGCCATCAGTTTTGCACCGAACAGCATTGATAGTGCACCAGTTAGCGCACCGCCCGCCATACAGCTTGGGATAACACGCATTGGATCACGCGCTGCAAACGGTATTGCGCCTTCGGAGATAAAGCACAGACCCAAGACAAAAGATGCTTTGCCGGCTTCAGTCTCACTGGCATTAAACTTCCGCTTAGCTAAGAACGTAGCCAGTCCCATGCCCAGCGCCGGTACCATACCTGCTGCCATAATTGCAGCCATAGGCGCATAAGTCTGGGAAGCCAACAAGCCAACACCGAATGTATAGGCTGCTTTGTTAACAGGGCCACCGAGATCGAAACACATCATGCTACCAAGAATAATACCCAGCAGTACCGCGTTGGCAGAGCCCATATTATTCAGGAAGTCAGTCAGACCAGTCATTGCCGCAGATACCGGACCACCTACAACATAGATCATGATAAGACCGGTAACCAAGCTTGATAGCAATGGAATGATCAAAATCGGTTTCAACGCTTCCATTGACTGAGGCAGCTTGAGGTTATCAGCAATGAACTTGGCACTGTAACCGGCAAGGAAACCCGCAACGATACCACCGAGGAAGCCTGCACCAGTCGAGCTTGCCAGCATACCGCCAATCAGACCCGGTGCAAGACCCGGACGATCTGCAATCGAGAATGCAATGAAACCTGCCAATACCGGTACCATCAAGGCAAACGCCGAGCCACCACCGATAGTCATTAGCGCGGCTGCCAAGGTGCCCTCTTCTTTAAAGGCCTCGATACCAAAAACAAACGACAGCGCAATGGCCAAACCACCTGCAACAACAAGCGGTAGCATATGAGAAACGCCTGTCATCAAATGCTTATAGGCTCCGGTCTTTTCCTGTGCCTGCCCGGCGCCTGCAGAAGCTCCGCCTTCGTGCTTATAAATAGTGGCAGTGGAAAACGCCTTATCCAGTTCCTGTGTTGTTTTCTTCAATGCCAGACCGGTACTGGTTTTATACAGTTTCTTGCCGTCAAAACGAGACAGGTCGACTTCAATATCAGCCGCAATCACAACCAAGTCAGCCGCTGCAATTTCTTCTGCAGTGAGCTGGTTTTTCGCGCCAACAGAGCCACGAGTTTCAACCTTGATAGTATGCCCTTGGCGTTTGCCTTCACCTTCCAGCGCTTCTGCCGCCATGAATGTGTGTGCTACACCTGTTGGGCAAGCGGTGATCGCAACAATTTTCTTAGAGACGGTTTTCTCCGCTGCGGATGGCACACTAGCAGACGCAACAGCCTGAACATTAGTCAAAACTTTCGCCTGCGCAATTGCTTGCTCAAGATAAGTTTTCGGATCGGCCAGACATGCATCAATACCTGACTGATAGACCTTTTTGCCTTTAAAGCGGGTTGTATCAACAGCCGTGTTTGCTGCGATGACAATACAGTCCGCTTCTTTGATCTGTGTATCGGTTAGTGTTTTAACCGGCATGACTGTCGACTGGCATTCAATATTGGCCGTCATTTTGAGTTCTGCTGCGGCTTTTTCCATTAAGCCTGCGGCAATAACACTGTTTGCAATACCACTAGGGCAAGCTGTTACAACTGCAATTTTCATCATGATACCCTCTGTTCCATGTTCGCATTCACGTCGCTATGTAATAATTGGACACTTTCTTTTACCATCAGTACCGCATCGAGATCGTCAACTCCGACGCCTACTTGGCTCACCGCCAATGCTGATAGTGCTGTGGCAAAACCCAGTGTCTCTTGTTTATTCCAGTTATTGAGTTGCCCCCAGCACAGACCCGCGACTAACGTGTCACCTGCACCAACAGTACTCACAACATTCATTTTCGGCGGCTGAGAACCAAGCCAACCATTGCTATCTAGCCACATCACACCTTCCGCACCTAACGAGACCACAACATTCGCAACCCCCTTCTGTGCCAGCTGCTCTGCAACTTCTGTTAAATCTTGCTTTGACAACAGTTCACGCCCTGCCCAATCTGAAAGCTCTTCGTCATTAGGCTTAACCAACCATGGTGCTGCATTGAGACCAGCAGTTAGTGCGGCCTTGCTACTGTCGAAAAATACATGTTTACCACGCTCTTGGAGCTGAGTGACCCAGCTGGCGCAGAGCTCCGGAGTGATCCCCTGTGGGAGGCTACCCGCAATCACAAACACATCGTGGCTTTCCGCCAAAGCAAAAAGTGTTTGTTCGAACTGCTGAATATCCTGATCGGAAACAGCTACGCCGGGGAAATTGATGTCACTGACCTGCCCGCTCATCTCGACCAGCTTCACGTTAATACGGCTGGCACCGTTGACCCGGATAAACTGATCAGTAACCCCCAAAGTTTCAAACAATTGACAAAACGGTTCCTGGTTATCAGCCCCAAGCAAACCGGTAACGGTTACATCTGCCCCCAGTTCAGCCAGCACCTTGGCAACGTTCACTCCTTTGCCTGCAGGGTGAAGGCTTCCCTTCTCGACCAAGTTCACCGTACCTGCCGTTAACAAATCTAGGTTACCGGTCAAATCCAGTGCCGGATTCAAGGTGACTGTCACGACTTTCGGCTTATTGCTGTTGGCCTTCACGTTAAGATCATTCATCTCTTTATGAGCACTCATTACTTACCCTCACCCAGACCATCAGCAATGGCCTGTCCGATAGCCTCGAGTGCTGCATCGGCATCATCGCCCTGGGCCGTAAACTGTAGTTCGTGTCCTTGCTTTACACCGAGGGCTATGACTTTCATTAAGCTTTTTGCGTTTACTGCCTTACCGTCACCATTGAGGTTAGAAACCAAAATATTTGAATCAAACTTCTTGGCAACACTCACCAGCATTGCCCCTGGACGGGCATGAAGGCCATGCGGGTTGCGTATCTTAAATACGTCGCTATTTCCTTCGATAAGTTCCTGAGTTAACAGTAAAACAACCTTCTCTGCATCTGCGGTAAACAGCTTGTCTGCTTGTTGCTTGTATAAAAGCTGAGCCAGGTAGTTCATGTTGTTCAAGTGCGCGCCGTTACAGGCAGCCACCATCAACAGGCCTTTAACCGCTTTGCCCTGCTCTTCAAATACCTCAGCAGGTGTAACAAAAGCCAGCGCAGTCTTGCTCACCTCTTTATCTGTTTTAGCCAACCACAAGCCCTGTCCAAGGTAGCTAGCACCAGTCGCGATGGCATCAGCAACACTGTTGTTACCGGCAGCCTGTCGGTTCTTTATCAACCCGGCAGCAACTGCTGTCAGTTGAATTAAGTCCGTCGCCGGAAAGGCTAATTGAACTAACCCAGCATCTAGCTCAGCTTCAATCTGTTCCTCACCGTTCAAAATCGCAATCAAGCCATCGGCACTGTCACAATGCTTGAGTTTTTCTTCCACGCCGTCAGCTGAGAGTACTTTGGTCAGTTGCTTAAGGATCCCGAGATGCTCATCCGACTTAGCAGCAATGCCAATCGCTAGATACGCCGTTTTACCGTCTCCCCAATCCACACCTTGCGGAAAATGGTGAACCCGCACACCTGTTTGTTTGACCAAATCACGGGTGTCTGTTGTACCGTGAGGAATGGCAATACCATTTCCCAGAAACGTTGAGTTTTGCGCTTCCCTATTCAGCATGCCGTTGACATAGCCGCTTTCAACCAAGCCTTGCTGCTCCAAACCCGCAGCCAATGCCTTGATAGCTTGTTGTTTGTCAGCTGCCGCTTGCTTTAGCTGAATATCGTTATTTGATAGTGACAACATGTACTCACTCCAGTATTCGTTTGACTTGGCGAAAACCCCCTTTCGCCCTATCTACACGTCTTTAATTCTAGTAAACACCCGCAAAAGCTGAAACGTTTCAGCTTTTGCTGAAAATAAAAGCTTCAGCAGAACTCTGGGAAATTTAGATAGCTTTGCTGAAACCTTTCAGCTGACATGCTGAATGGTTTCAGCTAATATTGCAATTGTTCTGTGTCAGATCATTTGCGAATATATGATCAGGCGCACAAATTCTACTCAAGACTAAGAATCAATAATGAAGTTAGACGAAATAGCCAAGCTAGCTGGCGTGTCAAGAACGACGGCAAGCTATGTCATCAACGGCAAAGCAACAAAGTACCGGATCAGTGAAAAGACACAGCAAAAAGTAATGGCTGTGGTTAATAAGTTTAACTTCCGGCCGGATCATGCAGCCACCTCACTGCGTGCCGGAAGCAGCCGGTCTTTTGGCCTTATCATTCCCGACCTTGAGAACAGCAGTTATGCGAAACTGGCAAAATTACTGGAGCGAGATGCCCGTAAAGCGGGCTACCAGCTGATCATTTCCTGTTCTGACGATGATATTGAAACAGAAATGAAAGTGGCAGAAACGTTATTAAGCAGACGAATCGATGCTTTGCTAGTTGCGAGTGCCCTACCGGGCGATCATACCTTCTATAAAAAGATCCAGGCCAGTGGCGTGCCTGTCATAGCCATTGACCGAGCGTTAGATGACGAAGAGTTTGCCAGTGTGATCAGCGAAGATTTGGAAGGTGCTTTCGAGTTAACACAAAGTCTGCTGGCAAAAAACATCAGCAGTATTGGCCTTGTCGGCGCGGTCCCGGATTTAGGGGTCTCAAAAGAGCGTGAACAAGGTTTCTATTCAGCCATTCATACCCAGCACCAGAGCCTTGAAACACTGGTCACCTATGGCGATCATTTCAGCCAACAGCAAGGCCAACAACAAGTCCAGCAATGGATTGATGACAACACCCTGCCCGATGCCATACTGGCGACATCATATACCCTATTCGAGGGGATTTTAGACTGCCTGTTAGCCAATCCTGAATTAATGAAAAAAACGCACCTTGCCACCTTTGGTGATAACCGCCTGCTGGATTTCCTGCCAATCAAAATTCAGTCTTTGCCACAGCAGTTTGAGTTAATTGCCGACAATGCACTGGAGCTAGCGCTCAATGCCGCAGCCGGACGCTACCGGACTGGAGTTGAAGTGGTGCCACGTAAAATTAAGCGCCGTTAATTAAATTTCGACCTTTAGTGAATAAAAAAAGCCCCTAAAAAGGGGCTTATTTATACACAATGACTAGTTAGTAATTAGCGAATAGATATCTAGTGGCTAATTTTGAAAGAACCGACATGACGGTCTAACGTTTGGGCTAGCTCTGCTAAAATCTGGCTGGATCGTTCTAGTTCTTGGCTGGCTGTTAGCCCAACTTTGACCGAGCTATCCACTGTATCCATATTAATGTTAATTTCATTGGCAACACTCGATTGCTCCTCGGTTGCAGTAGCAACTTGCGTATTCAAATCAAGTATCGCCGTGACCTGTGCTGAAATTAACTCAAGAGCGTGCTGAGCTTTTTCCGTTGCCTGAGAGCCTTCTACAGTTAATGATTTACTGCTGTCCATCGCATCAACAGCATTTTTGGCTTCATGCTGTAACTGGTCAATCATGGTTTGAATTTCATTGGTTGACTGTGCTGTTTTAGTCGCCAGGTTTCTTACCTCATCCGCAACGACAGCAAAACCTCGACCGGCCTCACCAGCACGTGCAGCCTCGATGGCAGCATTAAGTGCCAACAGGTTAGTTTGCTCTGAAATACCTCGAATCACTTCAAGAATAGAGCCAATAGACTGTGTTCTGTCGGCAAGAGAAGTTATCACCCCGGCCATATCATTCATTTGGGTGGCAAGATCAGTAATCGTGCTGGTTGCTTCTTGTAATATCCTTTGTCCTTCCTGAGTTTCGATATTTGCATTCTCAGCAGACTCTGCCGCACCAGCAGCATTTTGTGAAATCTCACCAATAGTTGCGATCATTTCATTCATCGAAGTGACAACCAATAAAGATTGCTCGCTTTGCTCGTGGCCTCGCGTTAGTGCTTGCTGAGACTGGCTCCGAAGCTCTGTTGCCGAATGGCCTAGGTCAACACCTGTATTGACCACCTGAGCAATGATCTCATTGATTTTTCCAACAAAAATATTGAAAGCAGTCGAAATATGGGCAATTTCATCGTTACCACGTACCGGTAATCGAATAGTAAGATCACCATCACCTTTCGAAATGTTTTCTAGCGCATGCTGTAATCCTGATAACGGCCTTAACAACTTGCCCAACAGCCACATAAGAACAATACCGCAGATAAAGAAGATACTTAAAATGACAACAAGCTGAGTTATCACAATACCTTTCGCCGCATCACTGACTTCAGTGATAGGAATACCGATATCAAAAGTACCGTACAATTCACCGTTGACATAAATTGGGGACAGAATGTCGTATACCCAGACATCTTGTACATCGGCATACCACTTGGAATATTGTGGCTTTCCTCTTGTTGCGCCATCTACGGTATAGCTATCGTCATATATTTTATTTAACTTTTCAGTGTCACTGTGGGCAACAGCCTGAACATTCTTGTTTATTACGATTGCGTAGCTAATATCTGAGCGACTTTTAAGCGACTGGACCATTTTTTGTAAATCATCCAATGGCTGCGACGATGTACTCAAGACATATTCCACATTTTTGGCAAGCAATTCAGCTTGTGCCTGGGACTTTTTCAAAATGATCTTATCGATTTCTTGATGAGATATATAAGATGTCGAAGAAATACTTGTTATTGCAGCAATTGCAAACATTATGCAGACAACAATTAATATTATTTTTTTCATAAACACGTACCTTTATGCCATTTGCAGCAATAAACCTAACCAAATGAGATACAACAAACACTACCAAGGCTTAGCCAATAAAAATCACAATGATTTTATTCATGCCTCCTCAGCAATCCATCGCTGATTTCAGTTTCAGATAATACACAACAGGCTTAAACATAACTCTTACGCATAGCGAAAAGGTTGATATAGCTCTCTGTAAAAGCATCAACAAGCTGTATATACCCCAAAAGCAACCATGTATTCGATTACAACTTAAGCACTTCCCTACTGTTTTCTTCAACGTAAATATACATACAACGAGATAATTTGGCCGATATCTGCTTTTTCCACCCGACGACGGCTAACTATCTAGTCATAATTACGGCATATAATCTCAGTCTATTTCGCTGCAAAATAAAGCCGTAACAAGATATTCACCAAATCAATGTTAACCATTGCAGTTGATAATCTGATATCAGCCCAGCTTTTTAACATCTGTTGCGATTATTTTTTTCTTCTACGACCACTTGAGGCTATATGTAACACGTTGCCTACCAAATGTGTTTATTCACAGGAAATGAATAAAAAACATTGGGTAACATCATCTAAAAATGCTCATAAAAAGGAAAGAGCGAATGAACAAGAACTATAACATTACAGTTGTCAGTTGCCTCCTACCACTAGCGGCTCTTGCTGCTGGCATCAGTTCAACCGCAACTGCGAATACGTTGGCTACCTTTGACAAACCGAATATCCCAGTTAAATACATTGTAAAATTCAAAGACCAGCAGGAAAATGGGCTTTCGCTAAGAAGTGAAAGCGCTGAATTTTCAGGCGGTCGTGTCGCCCAGCGCTCACTGCTTGACCGCTTAAGTGCCGACAATATTGAAGAGTTTGGCACTGAATCTACCTATAGCGCTCAACTAGATAAAGAAGCAATACAAGTATTGCAAAACAACCCTGAGATTGACTATGTTGAAGTCGATCCTCCTCGGCACCTGCTCTCGCAGAGCTTGCCATGGGGACAAACGTTTGTGGGTGCAACGCTGCTTGATGACAGCAATGCCGGTAACCGCACCGTGTGTATCATTGATTCAGGCTACGATCTTGCACACAACGATCTCAGCGGTAACCAGGTAAACGGTACCAACGACAGTGGCACTGGCAGCTGGTCTTCGCCTGGCCGACATAACGCTCACGGTACACACGTTGCCGGTACTATAGCGGCCATTTCCAACACTGAAGGTGTGGTGGGTGTATTACCCAACCAAAATGTGAATTTGCACATCGTGAAGGTTTTCAACGAATCAGGCTGGGGCTACTCCTCTGGCCTAGTTAAAGCCATCGATACCTGTGTTGCCAATAACGCCAACGTAATCAATATGAGCTTAGGTGGCAGTAACTCTAGCCGAACTGAAGAAGCGGCGCTAAAAACCCATTACGACAACGGTGTGCTGTTAATTGCCGCTGCAGGTAATGACGGAAATACTGCTCATAGCTATCCGGCTTCATATGACTCGGTCATGTCTGTTGCCGCCGTCGATAACCAAAAACATCATGCTGATTTCTCTCAAGCCACCAATCAGGTTGAGATTGCAGCGCCGGGTGAGGCTATTCTATCGACTGTCACATTAGGTGAAGGCCGCCTTGCCGATATTACCTTAGCAGGACAGAGTTACTTCAATCGCGGCGTTGTTCCTCATAACCGTTTAGTAAATATAAATGGTAACTATGAACCAACACCTGTTCCCGGATCTGTTACCGCCCAGCTTGCTCGCTGCGATACCTCATCAGGGGTCTATAACTGTAGCAATATGGCCGGAAAAGTCTGTTTGACTGAACGTATTGGCAACCAGCAATCAGGCGTCTACCCTGAAGTTGATGCAGTCAAAGCTTGTTATAATGCCGGTGCATCCGCCGCTATCGTTTACAGTAATACTGAGCTTGCGGGCCTGCAAAACCCATTCCTTGTTGATACGAACGGCAGCTACAACCTTGTTTCGGTATCTGTCGATCGCGCCCTTGGTTTGGAACTGGCAAATTCCGTCGGTCAGACAATAACTGTCGATAGTTCTATCAATCAAGACTACGAATACTATAACGGTACATCCATGGCGACTCCGCACGTGACAGGTGTTGCGGCATTGGTTTGGAGCTATCACCCTCAGTGTTCAGCCAGTCAGCTTCGTAAGGCGATCAAAGCGACAGCAGAAGACATCGATGTGGCAGGTCGTGATAACCGAACCGGCTTTGGTCTAATCAATGCGGTATCAGCCAAAGAGTATCTAGATGCAGGGTGTAATGGTCCTGACGGAAATGGCTCAGGGGCTGAGAGTTTTGAAAATACTCAAGCAACCGCAATTCCAGATAACTCCCGTTACGGTATAACCAGTGAAATTAACGTAACACGCACCGGTGATGCAGGTGTACTGACAGTTGATCTTAACGTTACTCATACCTACATCGGTGACCTTAATGTTAAATTGATTTCCCCAACAGGTGAAAGTGTCATACTGCACAACAACAGCGGCAGCTCAAGCAATAACATCCTTAAATCATATACGGTTGACTATACTGGTATCGAATCCAAGGGGACTTGGCAGCTTAAAGTCTATGATAATGCTCGTCGTGATACGGGGACACTAAATAGCTGGCGTATCAACTTTAAATAAGGTTGGCATATGCAAAAAAAACATGCTTCACGGTTATATTCGGGAATAAAGCCTATCTGCGGGTTAGCAACTGGCTTAGCGCTATTATCAAGCATTCCGGTTCAGGCCTATAACATTGGTATGCCTGCTCCTGATTCTGATAAGCAGGTAGAGCAAAGTAAGGAAAGTAGCCAAGCAAGCTATTACCTGAAATATAAACCCGATATGGAAGAACAAGCGAGGTCTTTAGTAACCAAAATGGGAGGGACAATCACTGACTCGATGCCAGAACGACATATCTTAATTGTCACGCTTAAAAAAGCAGACATAGAAAATATCGATTCTGATCGCGCAAATTATCGTCACATCATCGAGTATGTTGAAATAAACCCACAGCGGCAATTACTAGAGAAGAAAACCAGTTTGTCTTACTAAGAAGCAATAATGGTGAGGTAGTTAGTAAAGCATTGTGATATTTCATACGCAATATTGACACCTCACCCCATTAAGGGAGAAGGTTATTACTTCTCCCTTTCTATTCCCTAGCTGGCTAAGAAAACAACAGTGAAACGCTGGTAAATCGTATTTAGCCCTTCTCTTATAAATCCGGGTTCATAACCTATCTGACGTATAAGTCTCAGTTTCGAATAATTGCCCTCATATCAATGTAACTGTTCATGTTTTTTGAGCTAACATGCTGCTTGGACTATTCAGTGATGGTGGTTAGCCAAGTATGATTCAGGCAGTCGCAGTTAAATACCTCTGCAAAGGATTATTTGTCGTTGAGCTAGAAAACGCCAAAGGACGGTTACGTGTCAGCAAGCCGGGTAGAATCCACTCTAGTGACTTAATTAATAAGATCAAAGCCAACGGCATAAAAACAGTTTGGGTTGACTTCGAACAGTCAGACTTGAACCGCTATGTACCTGACATCAATCAGCGCAACCCGAAACCATCAAAAAGCATATCGATGGAAGTAGAGCGCAAGCGTGCTGAGTCTATCTTAGTTAAATCAAAGGATTTACTGAGTAAGGCCATCGACAGCCTGTATGAGGGGAAAAACATTGATATTGCCCCCATCGCCGATCTGTCGGAAAGTATTGTCGATTCTATTCGCTGTAACCCTGACGCCATCCACTGTGTCGCTGCACTGCGAAATAAAGACAGCTATTTGCTAGAGCACTCCCTAAACGTTGCTTTCCTGATGGTGAGCTTTGGGCGGCACTTAGGTTTAAATCAACAGGTGCTCAAACAGTTGGCCATTGGCGGGCTATTACACGATATAGGCAAAACCCAGGTCAAACTTGAGGTACTCAATAAACCTGCTCGATTAACACCTGAAGAGTTTGAACATATGAAATTACACCAAGTGCTCTCTGAACCAATATTAGATAGCATTCCGGGGCTTTCAGATATGAGTCGTCAGGTAAGCCTCCTCCACCATGAAAAGCTTGATGGAAGCGGTTATCCTAAGGGGTTGTATGGTGATGAAATATCACTGGTCGGTAGAATGAGCGCCATTGTCGATATTTATGATGCTTTAACCGCGACCCGCTGCTACAAAGAATCAATGAGCCCTGCCGCAGCATTTAAAATTCTCAAATCTATGACACCTTATCAATTAGATACTGACTTACTGAATGAATTCATTCGTGATGTCGGCGTCTATCCGGTGGGCTCACTGGTTGAATTGTCCGATGGGCGTGTAGGTTTAGTATGGGAGTCCAATGAAGCATCCTTTCTACAACCCATCGTAAAATGCTTCTATTCAATAAAATACGGCCGCTATACAGAAGTAGATATGGTCAATCTCGCGGAAAGAAAACAGCTTGCCATTGAGCGAGGGTTAAGTCCGGGAAAGGAGAATATAGACCCTACGCCCTACCGTTAACTGCGGCAGGCCACCACTTTCATCAAACATATTACCAATATGCCATCGCTATGCAGCCTCGCCGAGAGTAAAAAATGGTCATCGGGATGCAGCATGACCGCTGATAAAATTAAAAATCCCGATTCTCAATTCTTTGATACATACTTATATATCCTGAACCTGCGGGATGTCTGATTCAGCCAGTTGGTACCCGGTAACAAAACCTCTTCGCTGAATAGTCTCCCGAGAAATACTGAGATAGTCAGAATGGATACCAATACTCCCCTGTTAAACCTCCGTACTATTGAGTCTGGTGACTATGACGAGCTGGCCGCCTTGATGAACTTGGTATTTGATGATGTCGGGGGGGCATGGCCGCGAATGACGATTATGGATTTGATCCATCAATTTCCCGACGGTCAGATCTGTATTGAAGATTGTGGCAAAATCGTGGGAGCAGCTCTAACCATCAAGGTTGATTATAATCGCTTGTCACTCAACCATACCTATACCGATATCATCAACGAGCAAAATGTCATTCAGCACCAAGCCAATGGTGACGCTTTATACGGGTTGGATGTGTTTGTACATCCGGATTACCGAGGACTTCGCCTCGGCCGGCGTCTCTACGATGCACGTAAGGAGCTCTGTCGAAATACCAACCTGAAAGCCATACTGGCCGGGGGCCGAATACCGGGCTACCGTACAGTTGCAAAGCAACTCTCTGTCATCCAGTATATTGAGAAAGTCAAACGAAAGGAGCTTCATGACCCTATCCTGTCTTTCCAGCTCGCCAATGATTTTGATGTTAAGCGACTGATGAAGCACTACCTGCCAGAAGACACCAAATCTTGCGGTTATGCCACCCTGCTTGAATGGGATAATGTTTTTTATGATGAGGTTGCTCCGTCAATCCTCGATACAGAGAAAACCTTGGTCCGTCTGGGCATTGTTCAGTGGCAAATGCGGATGATGGTATCGGTGGACGACTTAATAGATCAGGCTGAATTTTTCGTCTCATCCCTTTCAGGTTACCAGGCCGACTTCGCTCTCTTCCCGGAATTTTTCAATGCCCCTTTGATGGGGTTGAAGCCTGAACATAGCTCAGTAGAAGCCATCCGTTTTTTGAGCGAATTTACGGAAGAAATAAAACAACGATTTTCTCAGCTGGCAGTCACGTACAATATCAATATTATCTCGGGAAGCATGCCTGAGCTGAAAGATGACCGCCTTTATAATGTTTCTTACCTACTACACCGCGATGGCAGCATAGACGAACAGTACAAAATCCATATTACTCCCCACGAGCAACGGGACTGGGTGATTGATGGTGGTGACAAAGTGAAGGTATTCGAGACGGATGCCGGGCGCGTTGGGATTCTGATTTGCTACGATGCGGAATTTCCCGAGCTCGGCCGTATGTTAGCCGAGCAAGGCGTACAAATTATGTTTGTGCCTTTCTGGACTGACACCAAAAATGGCTACTTGCGAGTCAGGTTATGTGCACAGGCAAGAGCAATCGAAAATGAATGCTACGTTGCAATAGGAGGCAGCGTCGGCAACCTTCCACGGGTCAATAATGTCGATATACAATATGCACAGTCGGCTGTATTTTCTCCATCCGACATTTATTTCCCCCACGATGCAACAATCACCGAGGCTAGTCCAAACACCGAAATGATTATATTTGCCGATGTCGAACTCGACAAACTCAAATACCTCAATACAGAGGGTTCGGTAACTAACCTGCGCCACCGCCGGCTCGATCTCTACGGCGGCTTCACCCGCTCTAAACAAAAATAAGATTTACTGCATTAGCTTTGTCTATCCGCCTTGATAGGCTATTTCACAAAGCACTTTAATCTGAAGTCGGTGGCAGTCAGCATGGATAATGGTCAGCAGAATAAAGCAGAAATCTCTCAGCTTCCGCAGGATTTGATTGATAAATTTACCAAGCCGATTAAACGTTTTTTGCATATTCAAGCTTCAGCGAGCCTGGTTCTTTTGTTGTTTACTCTTATCGCACTGGTTTTGTCCCACTCAATGTGGGGGGATGCTTTCCTTGCTGTTTGGGAAACGCCGATGGGTATTAATGTCGGCTCGTTAATATTCGTCCGTTCACTTCGTGAATGGATAAACGATGCATTAATGACTCTGTTCTTTTTTCTTGTGGCTTTGGAACTCAAGCGGGAGCTTGTTTTGGGGGAGTTGAAACACCCGCGCATTGCTGCATTGTCTATTATGGCGGCTTTCGGCGGTATGCTCGTGCCTGCTGCTCTGTATCTCATGTTGCAGTCGGGTCAACCCGGCGAGAATGGCTGGGGTGCAGTGATGGCGACTGATACTGCTTTTGTCATCGGTTGTTTAGGGTTATTAGGGACACGTATTCCCCATAGTTTGCGCATATTTATGCTGTCGATGTCGATTGTGGACGATATCGGCGCTGTGCTGGTGGTCGCCATAAGCTATGGCAATAGCCTCCGATGGGAAATACTTGTCTTAGCCGTCGTTGGTATTGTCATTATTCGAGGAATGGGCCTGCTTGGTATTCGTAACGTTGCTATTTATTCTTTAGCCGGCGGAGTGCTGTGGATTTTGGTGGATGCGTCTGGGATACATGCAACAGTTACCGGTGTCATACTAGGTTTGATGACACCGACGGAAAAGTGGGTAAGCGGTGAACGTTTGCACGCCATTTTAGCTAAAGTTGTCGCGTATCCGCCCGGTGAGCATTGGGAGTCGGATACCGAAGGACGGAAGGCATTGCAAATGGCAGAAGCTGCAGCACATGGAACGCTGTCTCCGGTTGAAAGGCTGGTAATGGTGCTTCATCCATGGGTTGGGTTCGTCATCTTGCCATTATTTGCATTTGCCAATGCCGGAATTCAGGTATCTTCGTCTGACTTTGGTAACCCCGTCACTGCGGCTGTTTTTATGGGATTTGCGCTTGGCAAGCCATTGGGGGTATTTGGATTCAGTTGGCTGGCTGTACGGACGGGAATAGCGATACTCCCGTTGGATCTCAACTGGAAATTATTGGCTGGCGGTAGCCTACTGGCTGGTACTGGCTTCACGATGGCACTGTTCATTGCCAATTTGGCTTTCAGTTCTGCTCTACTCAATGACGCAAAATTGGGGATATTGTCAGCGTCTGTATTTTCTGCCATGGCGGGTTTTTTAGTATTGTTCGGACGGTCGCATAAAGGTAAATACCCAAACAATTCAAATGGATTGTGATGGTCATACATTGAGACTAATTATGCCTAATGGGAAGTTGATTAGGACTTACTGTGTTTCCACTTTATTTCACCAGCCAGCTTGAAATATCATCCAAAGCGAACCAACCTTTACTAATAATTTGGTATTTTACCAAAAGCCTAAGGCAACGATCATGTCATCGTCTAATGATAATCCCCCACCTGAAGACCCTTTAGGGCATGGGGAACTCCCTCCGGCCAGCGTGGGCGAGAGTATTAAAAAACGCGCGATAACAATGAAACAGTTTCTCCCCCGTAGCGATCTGAGAAGTATTGCCGGGATGGTATTGTTCATCATTGCAGCAATAAGTTTTTGGCAGGCTGTCTACACCGTCCCCAGTGATTCCGTGGCTGTCGTACAACGATTTGGTAAATTCCATTTAGTCATACAGCCGGGGTTACATTTCAAACTACCACTCGGTGTCGATACTGCGACAGTTGTTCCTGTCAAGCGCCAATTAAAACAAGAATTTGGCTTTACCACGCCGGGAGCGAATGATCCATACCAACGTTCTGCCGAGCATGATGGTGAGCTAGAAACGCAGATGGTCACCGGTGATTTAAATGCCGCGTTGGTCGAATGGGTAGTTCAGTATCGGGTTGCCGAGCCAATTAAGTTTTTGTTCGAAGTCCGCTCACCAAGTGCCACCCTTCGCGATGTCTCAGAGTCCGTAATGAGGGAAGTCGTCGGCGATCGTACCGTTGATGAAGTCATTACAATTGGCCGGCAGGAAATTGAATCAGAAGCGCTTGCTAAAATGCAGATACTTGCGACGAAATATGCAATGGGGATCAATATTGATCAGGTTCAGCTCAAGAACATTAACCCGCCTAGGCCTGTCCAGGAATCATTTAATGAAGTCAATCAAGCCCAACAAGAAAAAGAAAAACTCATTAACGAGGCACGTAGAGATTACAACAAAGTAATTCCTCTGGCAGAAGGCGAAAAGGATCAACGGATTCGAGAAGCAGATGGCTACCGACTGAAAAGAATTAATGAGGCAGAAGGTGATGCTGCCCGGTTCAATGCCTTGTTAAGCCAGTACAGCAAAGCACCAGAAGTGACACGCCGGCGCATCTATATTGAAACGATGCAGACGATTTTACCCGAAATTCATTCAAAGATTATTATTGATGAACAAACCCGCAGCATTTTACCTTTTCTCGAACTTAAGGCAGAGCAAGGTGAGCAGCCATGAAAAAAGCCAGTCCATTGATTGCTCTTGCTATTCTCGCCTTTATCGCGCTTGTTGTGAAAGGATCGCTTTATACGGTGAGTGAGGTCGAGCAGGTCATTATTACCCAGTTTGGTAAACCGGTAGGTCAGCCGATAACGGAAGCGGGACTCAAGGTAAAAATGCCCTTTATACAAGAAGTCAACGCTATCGATAAACGTGTACTGGAGTGGGATGGTGATCCCTCCGATATGCCGACAAAAGATAAGCTGTATATATCGGTCGACTTGTTTGCGCGCTGGCGAATAACCGATCCCTTACAGTATTTTCTCCGCTTACGAGATGAACGCAGTGCTCAGTCTCGGTTGGATGACATTCTGGGCAGTGAAACCCGCAACGCGGTGGCAAAACATGAATTGATTGAAATTATCCGTACGACCAAAAAAAGACAACCGCTACGTGATGCGCTGTTGGTTGAGGCTGAACGCGACCTAACTCTGGGAAATTTGGTACCGATCCAAAAAGGGCGTCAGGTGATCGAAGACGAAATATTTACCGAAGCAGCAGAGAAAGTCCGAGTCTTTGGTATTGAACTATTGGATATTCGCTTTAAGCGCATTAACTACAATGCAAGCGTAAGACCCAAAATATATGACCGCATGATCAGTGAGCGCCGCCAGATTGCCGAGCTCTTTCTTTCCGAAGGATATGGGGAGGCAGCCAGAATCCGAGGTAATCGTGTACGTGATTTAAATAAAATACAATCCGAAGCCTATCGTAAAGTGGAAGAGATACGAGGTTTGGCCGATGCTAAAGCCGCAGAGATATATGCACAGTCATATAATCAAAATCCACAGGCGGTGAGTTTGTATGAATTTACGCGCACAATGCAAGCCTACCAGTCGATCATGGCAGAAAATACCACGTTGGTACTATCGACCGAGAGTGACTTGTTTAAGTTTCTGAAGGGTGTATATCCACCTGAAACATTCAAATTAACGCCAGAAAAACAATGAAGAAATCCGCTTTCCAGCCCCATGAACGAGGGCATCCCACGCAGTTGCCCAAAGAGTATGTTGACTGGCTAACCCAGCCGATAACACGATTTCTGCGCATTGAAGCCGCAGCAGGTTCAGTGTTGCTCATTTTTACTATTGCGGCTCTGATTCTGTCTAACTCCCCTTGGGCAGAAACATTCTTGTCAATATGGGACTTTCACGTAGGGATCACTGCGGGCACGATTGAGCTTAATCGCTCGTTACGGGAGTGGATTAATGATGGATTGATGACTTTGTTTTTCTTCCTGGTAGCACTGGAGCTGAAACGTGAAATCGTTTTAGGAGAATTGAAAAAACCACGTTTAGCAATGTTGTCTATCGCCGGTGCTGTGGGTGGTATGTTGATTCCTGCATCTCTCTATCTGGCTTTTCAGCTGGATCAGCCAGGGCAGAATGGGTGGGGAATTGTGATGGCAACAGATACCGCATTTGTTATTGCCTGTCTCACCCTGCTTGGTCCTCGTATACCGAAAAGTTTGCGGGTATTTATTCTTTCGCTGGCGATTATTGATGATATCGGTGCCATTGTCGTAGTGGCCGTCGGTTACGGTGAAGACATTCATTTTCGTTATATTGGACTCGCAGTAATCGGATTTGTGGTCGTTAAAATCATGGCGGTGCTTGGTATACGTAATATTGCGGTGTACTTGTTAGTTGGCGGCCTAATTTGGCTTGCAGTCGATGCCTCCGGAGTGCACCCAACCGTGACCGGGGTGATCTTGGGACTGTTGACCCCAACCGATCGTTGGGTCAGCGAAGCGCGTTTACTGACGATTATGGAATGTGTAGTACCGTCGACCTCGGTAAGCCAGCAGGGGGGTTTTAGTATCGATCGCAAAGTCTTAAAAACCGCTGAAGCGGCGGCGCGGGAAGGGCTTTCCCCGGTGGAGCGGTTAGAAATGTTACTTCATCCATGGGTAGGCTTTGTGGTGATGCCTTTGTTTGCCTTTGCTAATGCTGGTGTCCCGATTTCTTTTTCCGAAATGTCTGGATCCTTGTACGTTGCGGTTTTTGCCGGTCTCGTAGTAGGAAAACCGGTCGGTATTGTCTTATTCAGCGGGTTGGCGGTATGTATCGGCCTGGCAATACGACCACCCGATCTACGTTGGCCGTACCTATTCGCTGGCGGCATACTTGCTGGAATAGGTTTCACCATGTCGCTCTTTATTGCCCACTTGGCTTTGAGCCCTGCCCTAGTTAACGCTGCTAAACTTGGAATCTTATCAGCTTCGCTATTTTCAGCGCTAATGGGAATAGCATTGTTAAGTTGGCTTTTGAAACGTGATGCTTTTAATCAAGGTGAGACATAGTCTCGCTCAGCCAGAATAAAGTAACCGTATTCTTGAATACGTAGTTGCTGAGGAAATGATGATGATCCCCGAGAACAAACATGCATGGCGCCAACGCTATCTTCAATCACTGACTTTAAATGGCAAAGAACATACCTACTGGTCACTGAAAACGCTGGCGAATGACTATCAAATTAACTTAGCTCATTTACCGTTGGTTACCCGGCTGTTTCTTGAAAATGTCATGCGGCACTATGAAAATAATGCTACGACTTCAGAGGTTATCTCAGCACTCTGCTCGGGGAAATATGCGGCAGATAATGACATTGAACTATCTTTTTATCCCAGCCGTGTTTTGATGCAGGACTATACCGGAGTTCCGGCATTAGTTGATTTGGCAGCAATGCGGGATGCAGTCTATCAGGCTGGCGGTGACCCGCAGCGTATTAACCCTATCTGCTCGGTTGATCTGGTTATTGACCACTCGGTGATTGCCGAAAAAGCGGGCAAAAATTCGGCATTAACTGTCAATCGGCAACAGGAAATGCGACGAAATCAGGAGCGATACCAGTTCTTGAAATGGGCGCAAAGTGCCTTTGATAACCTAACAGTTATTCCTCCTGGGAGGGGGATTTGTCATCAGGTTAACTTAGAATATTTGGCACAGGTCGTTCGGGATGAAAAAAGTGTGCTGATCCCCGACTCTCTGGTTGGAACTGACAGTCATACCACTATGGTTAACGGATTGGGTGTGCTGGGCTGGGGGGTCGGTGGAATAGAAGCCGAAGCGGCGATGCTCGGTCAGCCTATCAGCCTAAATCTTCCCCATATTGTCGGTGTCAAGCTTGAGGGGGAATTGAAAGAGGGGATCACCGCCACCGATCTGGTGTTAACCATTACTGAACGGTTGAGGACGTACGGTGTTGTCGGCAAATATGTGGAATTCTACGGCTCTGGCGTATCAAACCTGACCGTAGCGGATCGGGCGACGTTATCGAATATGGCACCGGAGTACGGCGCTAACTGTGGGCTCTTTCCTGTAGATGAAAAAGTCATTGCGTATTTGGAACTAACTAACCGACCTCACTCGCTAATAGAACGAGTACGAGCCTACACGATGGCGCAGGGACTATGGTGCGATGCCGATACACCCAACCCTGTCTATGCTGAAACTGTTCAAATTGATTTATCTACTATTGAGCCCTCAATAGCCGGTCCTAAACGCCCGCAGGATCGCCTTGCATTGAGCGCGATAAAACAAAAAACACAAGAACATATTGAGTTAATGGGACATAAAGCCACCGATGATAAGTATCATGGTGAATCGCCTCATACCCTAACACATGGAGATGTTGTGATTGCGGCAATCACTTCTTGCACCAACACCTCCAACCCCACGGTAATGTTAACAGCAGGTCTGCTTGCAAAGGCGGCGGTTGAAAAAGGGTTATCAGTGCCCGCTCATGTGAAGACATCACTGGCACCCGGCTCTCAGGCTGTTGCGCGATACTTGGATGATACGGGGCTACAACTTTATCTGGATCTCTTGGGATTTCAACGCGTCGGTTTTGGTTGTACAACCTGCATCGGTAATTCAGGTCCGCTCAACGGCCAGCTTGAAGCTGACATCGAACAACAACAACTAAGCGTCTGCGCAGTGCTATCGGGTAACCGGAACTTCGAGGGACGAATACACCCAGCCGTTCGCCTCAACTGGCTGGCATCCCCTCCGCTTGTTATTGCCTTTGCGCTGGCTGGACATACACGCATTGATTTACAAAAAGAGCCCATCGCAAAAAACTATGAAGGTGAAGACATTTATTTACGTGACTTATGGCCAACCAAAGCGATGCTCGGCAATGCGTTGCGCCAAGTCACACAACATCAGTTCAGGCTCAGTTACAAGGACATAGAAAAAGGTGATAACCGTTGGCAAAACTTAACAATGAAGGATAGCATTTGTTACCCTTGGGAGCCGACGTCAACCTAT